>OGJY01000139.1_pt1 | contig 99618 bp, 80 predicted proteins | sample 1572231 | NCBI WGS metagenome assembly OGJY01 (sample SAMEA2582121, study PRJEB24529) | metagenome | biome: Human gut stool | place: China | collected 2011
CCCCCTGCCGGGGCTGGCGGGGGCGTGCCGCCCCTCGACCCCGCACAAAAGCCAAAGGCAGGAAAGGACATGAGCACAGCGGCAAGGCGCAGCGCATGGCTCAAGCTGCGCGTCACCCCGGAGGAGAAAAACGTCATCACAGCCAGAGCGACCGCACAGGGACTGACCGTTACGGATTTTCTGCGCCAACGGGCGTTGGGCTATCGTCTGCGGCAAACCCCTCTGGAGAAAGAGCGCATCCGGCAGCTTGCGCGTATCGGGGCCAATCTTAATCAGCTTGCCCGCTGGGCCAACACTTGGAAAGGCCGTGCCGAAGCCGTGGAGATTCTGACGGCACTGACCAGCCTTGAACGGGCGTTGCTTGGGAAAGACACACCCCCTCCCGGAGAGCCGTCATGTATATGAAGGTGTTTCCGCATGGACGGGGAAACGGCAGCGCCCCCACACGTTATCTGGTACGGCCGGACTATCCGGGCCGGGACACGCATCCGCCGGAAATCCTGCGTGGCGACGTGGAGCGGACGCGGGCGCTGATTGATTCGCTGGACACGACATGGCGTTTCACGGCCGGGGTTCTTTCCTGGCATCCCGACGATACGGTGACGCCGGAACAGGAACAGCGCGTCATGGATGACTTTGAGGCTGTCGCCTTTGCCGGGCTGGAAGAAGACCAACGGGCAATTCTCTGGGTTCGGCACAGCCACGCCGGGCATCATGAGTTGCACTTTGTGATTCCGCGCGTGGAGCTTTCCAGCGGGCGGGCCTTCAATCCCTGCCCGCCCGGCTGGCAAAAGGATTTTGATGTGTTTCGAGATCTGCACAATGCCCGGGAAGGCTGGGCCAGAGCGGATGATCCGCAGCGGGCGCGCCTGTGTACGCCGGGCCATGCGGATCTCCATGCGGCGCGTCTGCTGCGCTGGGGAAGAAAGCCCGGCAAAAATCAACGGGAGGAAAACCGGCAGGCTGTGCATGACTATGTGCTGACGCTCCTGGAGCTGGGCAAGATTCGCACGCGGCAGGACATCATTCAGGCCCTGGATGAAGCCGGCCTGAAAATCGGCCGCATGGGAAAAAACTATCTGACTGTCCATGATCCGGAGAGCGGCGACAAGCTACGTCTCAAGGGAGGTATCTATGCAGAACAGTGCATCCTCACTGGCCGAGAAATTGCGGGCCAGAACCGAGAAAGAAAGGCAGGAGACAGAAGCTCTGTTTCAGGAGAACTTTCACGCCTTGCAGCAGCATTTGCAAGCGTCATCGAAAAGCGCGCTGGCTACAACCGAAAACGCTATCCTCGAAAGTCTTGCACAGCTGGAGCAGAACATCAGCTCCCGCTGCCGGACTATGGGGACGGTATTCAGCCGTCCCTGTCGGCTGGCCCTGCTGTGGAGTTGTGCAATCCTGATTGTGTCGATGCTGACCATCTGGGGCCTGCTGATGCTGTCACAGTACCGAATCAAGGCTCTGGAACAGGAGATTTCAAACCTGAGTGCCCGGCGGGAACAGCTGGAAGCGCAAAATGCCTCGCTCTGGAACAGTTTCAAGGGGCTGAAGCCGTATCAGGCCGAAGGCAAGATCTATCTTCTGACACCAGCGGGACAGCAGATCATCAATGCGGGCAAAGTGGGCCAGCGGGACGCCTGGGAAGTGGTGCGGAGGTGACGCATGACCGAAATGGAAAGGATGCTGAAAGAAAGTCTGCTGGCTCTGGAAGGGGAACTTGCCGCGAAGCTGCACCAGCAGGAAACAAGGCTTTCCGGCCAGCAGACCCGCATGGAGGAACAGGGGCGCCAGATTCAGGCGCTGCACCGGGAAATCCTTCAGTTACGGGAGGGACAGCAGACATTGATGCGGCACTTGCAGCGCTTGAGCGCCGTACACGAGAGTTTGTTGCCTGCGCTGACGCGCTTGAACAACGCCTTGGGCAACAAATAGGTGTGCGCCCACGGCTGCACATGGGGAGGTGATGACGGGCTAGCGATTATCAAAGACAAATTTGTACATACTTTGTATTGACAATAACGACATTTTATCCTTTAGTTGAAATCAAGGAGGCTACCGCCATGAGTACAGCTACCGAAGTCATCAATGTGCGTATTCCCGCTGCGCAGAAGGCACTCATTGACAGCGCAGCCCAGTTGCTGGGCAAGTCGCGCACGGCCTTTATTCTGGATCTGGCCGTACGACATGCCGAGGACGTTCTGGCGGAAAAGACGCATTTCCAGCTTTCATCGGAACAGTGGGATGCCTTCACGCAAGCGCTGGACGCTCCCGTGCGGGCTGATCCTGCTCTTGTTCAGTTGTTGAATACCCCTGCGCCCTGGGACAAGTAGCATGAAGATTTCTGCTCCTTGCCATCTGGAAGCGCATCACCATCTGGAGTCCTTCTGTTGCGGCGAGCCCCTGCTGGATGCTTGGCTCAAGACGCGCGCCCGCAAAAATGAAGCCAGTGGAGCCAGCCGTACCTATGTCATTACACGCGATTATGACGTAGTCGGTTATTACTCGCTGGCGGTGGGAAGTGTCAGCCACACGCTCGTGCCGAGCAGGATCCGTCGCAATATGCCTGATCCCATCCCTGTCATGTTGCTGGCCCGCCTTGCTGTCGATACGTCCCTTCAAGGACAGGGCATAGGCCGCGCCCTGCTGCGGGATGCCATTTTGCGCACGGAACAGGCAGCGCACATTGCGGGTATACGGGCCATTCTGGTCCATGCCCTGCATGAGCGTGCCAAAGCTTTTTACATGGGATGCGGTTTCACCCCTTCGTCCATCAATGAGCTGACGCTGATGCTGCCCCTGTCCGTGGTGCGGGCCAGCATGGGTAAATGATGGATATTAATTTCTAACATTATTCTATTAAAATATAGGGGCTGTCCTAGCTAAGGGGAATTAGCTAGGATAGCTTATGTACGAGAGACGAAGCAGATTAAGCAGTCGTCAGCAAGCAGAGCTGATTAAATTCTTTGTGGCGGGCTCTACGGCTCGTGCGGCCGGTGAAATTGTCGGTGTACACCGGAATACAGCCGCTTCATATTTTATGCGGCTTCGACGGTTGATTGCCGCACACCTCCCCAGCTACCGATTATCTGGAGAAATCGAAGCCGATGAAAGTTATTTTTGAGGAGTCCGTAAAGGCAAACGAGGGCGAGGCGCTGCCGGAAAAATTGCTGTTTTTGGCCTGCTAAAGCGAAACGGAAGAGTCTACACAGCCATAATTCCCGATGTACGGACAGAAACTCTTCTGCCCATCATCAAAGAACAGGTAGAGCCCGACGCATCGTTTATACGGACACGTACTCAGCATATAATGCGTTAGATGTCAGTGAATTTCACCATCATCGAATCAATCATTCACAGAGCTTTGCCGAGCAAGCTAATCATATTAATGGGATAGAAAATTTCTGGAACCAGGCAAAGAGACATTTGCGCCGCTTTAACGGCATCAAGCCAGAGCACTTTTATTGGTTTCTGAAGGAATGTGAATGGCGCTTCAATGGTGGTGACCATAAAATTCTTCTAACAGAGTTAAATTCTTGGGTAAAAAAGGCTAAACGCTAGCCTTAGCTAGGACAGCCCCAAAATATATTTATTATATAAAATTGACATATAGATAAGATAATTTTATATATACATTACTTTCGTATTTGCGAAATAAAAATCAATTATGATGTATATTGTTATGTAGGATAGTATTATCAATAAGGAGTTTTTTGTTTTCAAGTAAAAGATAACGTCTGTCTTCTTCCATTTTATCAATGAGCTTTTCCATCCACATGCAGTGTGGACATCTCGATAACTGGATAGGTGGTCCATCATTGTCACGAGGAGGAACGTCATTAGGCTTGTCTTCCACTCCCCCCTGGTATCTGGGACCTTCTCCCGTAAGGAGCCATTTGATTTCAATATGCTCCAATAAGCAGATCGTCATAAGAATTTTTGCATTGGGCGAACTTCTGTCATGTTCGTAGTTGGCCAAGGCACCTTTGCTGATACCCAAAAAATTAGCAAAGACGGTTTGAGAGCGGCGGCCACGAACAACGCGAATGCGTTTTCCGAGAGTCGTCATATCATTCTCCTGTGTTAGGGGTAATTCTCATGCGCCGTAGGGATGTGTTCACTGTATCCTTGATACTTTCGTGGGAATAGGAAGTTCAGTTCATTGTTGTTTACTGTAAAAATAAGAATTCAGCAGTTTCATAAACTACTTATATTTCATATAAATCATAATAATATTTACATAAGACTATTGACATTTAGCATTAGATAAAATATTTCTAGTGTACATTATTTTCAGTAAATTCACAGCTAATATTGCATGATATATTGCTTTCTATTAACCACTTTAATGGTAACTCGTTGATTTTGAGATGTTGTTCTGCTCTCAGTATTGATGAAGAGTAATATGATTGGTGCAGAATATCGCGTGCATACATGTTTCTCCATAAAAAATACGGTACATCTCCTGGATCACGGAGATTTTTATACACCTCAGGCATAATAGGAACGTGATCGCCGTAAAAGCAAAAGGAAACAGGTAGTGATAATTTGTTAAATGCTGTTTTCAGCATACATAGCATGATGTCTGCGTTTTTAAGATGATAAAGATATTTATTAAGATCCCTATACATTTTATCAGGATATGTTGAATAAAAATTTTCAATTTCCATGTTTGCTATATGATCAAATTGCAATGGTCCGTGATTTTCCATAGTGATCGCAAATATAAAAAGAGGCTCTGTGGCGCCTTTCAAAAGGTCAAGGATCTTCTTGGCTACTTCTATGTCACTGATGTAAGCGCCTGCTCGCTGTGCTCCCTGAAACGCGCCGATATCAAGGAATGTATCAAATCCCAGACGCGGCAGGACGTATTTTCGTCCGTAGAAATTTCCCCAGTAGGGGTGGACGCAGACAGTACGGTAGCCCATTTTTTTCAGGAACAAGGGCAGGGCGTCTACCGACCATCCACGCGCAATGGCCCGGTAGGGATTGAATCGGTGAACGCCAAGAGTCTGCGCGGCAATCCCCGTCAGAAAGGAAAATTCTGTGCGTATGGTATTGGCCCCCCAAGCGGGCACATCCAGGGGGCCATAACTGGCAGCTTCCATGCGCAATGTATCAAACGTCCGCAGGACGTCAGGCCGGATGCCCGCAAACAGGTGGCGGGCATCAAAAAAGGATTCGCTCTGTATGGCGATCAGGTGAGGGCGCGGATGCGTCGTCACGGTCGCGGAGGCAAAGGGCGACCGCACATAAGGCAACGTGCGTGAGGCCAGGGCATAGAGCCAGAGTGACGGCAGGAGCCCCAGGGTCTGCAGATCCTTTTCCGGGTCAAAGACAGCAGGCGAGGCATGATTGCGCTGCCGCCAGAGCAGAACCGCTGTGCCCAGCAGCAGGACAAGGGCTCCGCCAAGCTGGCCCTGAAGCGAGAAACGGGACGCGGGAGGCTCTTCCGTCCAGAAGCCCAGCAGCGCCAGTACAAAAAACAAGGCCGCCAGGCAGAAATTCTTCAGCCCGAGAAAGGGCAGAAACAGGCGGGGAAAGCGTAACGTATCAAGGAAATAGTCATAGTCTTGAGCAATAAAAGGCTCTCGCAGACTTTTGTATTTTGCGTTGCTGACGACCGTCAGCGTTATCAGAATGGCCGATACTGCAACGAGGGCACACCAGGGCCGTCCGAGGATCAGAATAAAGAGCGCATAGCAGAAGCACCACAGACAGATATGCAGCAGCCATGCGCTGCCAGGACGAAAGAACCGGGGCTGGGGATGCAAAAAACGTTCTATGGCAACGGAAAGAATGAGCCCCACAGGGCCCGTTGTCCACACCTGCAGGAAGGCGCTGTCAACGATCATAGCCGAACATCCTTGCTATGGGCATGGCTAGGCAGGCGGGCAGGAGCGACAGGCCCCATATCCCGAGATTGAGCGGAAAAGGAAAGGAAATGCGTGCCCGGTCGAGCGCAAGGCCGCGCCGGATGCGCCGGGCGGCGCGCTCTGGCGGCCAGAGGAAGGGTTTGGGGCCCGGCATGGCCGCGCACATGGGAGAGGACACATAGCCCGGCAGAATCACGCTGACACGGATGTGCTCAGAGCGCAGCCAGCCGCGCAGGGAGGTGCCGTAGGCTTTCAGCCCTGCCTTGGTGGCGCAATAGGTCGGCGTTGCCGGTAGGCCGTAGTAGGCGGCAAGGGAACTCACGATGGCGAGTTGGCCACCGCCTCTTTTGCGCAAGGCGGGCAGCGCTCCATCCACCAGGGCCATGACGGAAAGCAGATTGACTTCCACAAGACTCCTGACATCGGCAAAAGGTTCTCCTTTGCCGTGTGGGCCGATATTGGTGTTCAGCCCCGCATTGGCAATGATGAGATCCGGCGTGTGTTCCGCGCAGCAGGCAGATATCCAGCGGCGGAGCTCGTCGGTCTCACGCAGGTCAAAAGCATGCGTCTGGACGTCCGCCCCTCTGGCCCGGCAGCGTACGGCAAGCTGCTCCAGGACGTCCTGCCGACGTCCAAGCAGGATGAGCTGCATGCCTGGAGCCGCGTATTCCAGCGCCAGCGCGCTGCCCAGCGCCCCGGTGGCGCCAGTGATGAGCACGCTTCCGGGCAGGAAACGCTTGCGGCTGTCGCTCCAGGAAAAGAACAGCGTAAGGGCGAAGCCGGCGGAGGCAAGGCCGCTGTAGAGCGAGATCCAGTAATTGCCCGTCCACAGACCGACGCCGAAGGAGGCAAGGCCATAGCACAAGGAAAACAGCTCCAGCCAGACAAGCCGGGTATTGATGGCGGGATGACGCACCTTCTGCCTGCCGCAGCCCTTGGGCGTCCGGTAAAACTCGCCTTCATGCCCTGCGGCGACCTGCACGGCCGCGCTGAAATAGTAAAGGGAGAGCGGGAAATGCATGACCACATAGCCAAGCGCGCTGCCCAGGCGTCTGCAAAAGGATGCTCCGGCGCTGCCGTTGACCGTGTTGAACCAGGCCCAGACAAGTGCTGCTCCCAGAAAGAGGGTACAGCAGACATGGAAAAAAAGACCAGGCCGGAACAGCAGGCCCACAGGCAGGCAGAGCAGCAGGACGCAGAAAAAGGCGGCCAGGAGCAGGGAGGAGAACATGAGTGAGAGCGCGTACAGTCGTGCCAGAAGATGCATGGAAGTCGCGAACATCTGCCGGACATGCCGCGCGGCATTCTGGATGAGTCCCCGTGCCCAGCGCTGGCGCTGCACACGAAAGGCTGCCATGGATTCGGGGAATTCGGCTTTGGAGGTCACATCGCGCAGCCAGACGTATTTCCAGTTTTCCAGTTGCGCTGCATAGCCCATATCCACATCTTCCGTGATGGTCGCCGTGCTGATACCGCCGATGGCCTCGATACAGCTTCGGCGCCAGACGCAGGACGTCCCGGTGAGCGATGCCATGAGGCCCTCCCGGGAGAGCCCCGAGGTCACGTCTTCCTTGTGTCCGGCCTCCATGGCCTGGAAGCGCGTCAGAAAGGTGGCTTTTCTGTTGACATGTTCGATGCCGGTCTGGAGGAAACCTACCCTGTCATCCGCAAAGCAGGGCATGACCTTGAGCAGGAAGTCAGCGGGAGGCAGGCAGTCCGCGTCAAAGATGGCGATGAAGTCGCCGCGGGCCAAGGTCAGACCGAACCTGAGATTGCCCGCTTTGTATCCAATGCGCTTTTCCCGCCGGGCGTGTCTGATGGGGACATCTTTGGCACTGTAGCGGGCGATGCGTTGTTGGGCCAGTGCAGAGGTATCGTCCGTGGAATCGTCCAGAAGCAGGATCTCCAGCCGGTCTTTGGGGTATTGCAGAGCACAGGCTGCGTCGATGATCTTATGGACGATCAACCGTTCATTATATACCGGCAAAAGCACAGTGACCATAGGCAGATCATCATTGCCGGCGGACTGGGCAGGCGACATGGCGATGAAACGCACCGCCTGATTCTTGCGGGCATTGCGCACGGAGCGGGCTTCCAGAAGCGCGTAAATCAGGAAAAGCATCGCCAGCAGAGCGATGACTGCCTGTATCATCAGAAAAAAGATGTCCATGACACGAACGTATGCAGTAGATTAAAAGTTTACCGTATCAGCCAGTTGTTCCAGCCTGTGCTGCCAGGTGTGATGGTTGCGTACATAGGCGGCTCCGGCGGCAGCCCGTTCCTTGTCCTCAGGGGCAGGACCTGCGGCCAGACGGGCGAGCACTTCCTGCGCCTGGGAGGCATCCTGGACGACATGGCAGAAGTCCCGGAACTGGCGCTCCACCACGGGGCTGTTGTTGGTGACGAGGATCCCGCCGCAGGCAAGGATCTCCAGCAGACGTCTGGAACACATAGTTTCGGAGTTGGTGACGGAATTGACATTGAGCGAAACGGCATAGCGTTTATAAACCGTCCCTGTTTCCGTGTAGGGAAGCTGATTGTGCATATGCAGCCCCGCATCCTTTGGAAAGCGGAATTCAAAAAAATGGGACATCCTGTGGCTGTTCCTGTCATAGATATGCAAAGGCATGGCAATGCTTTTGCATACGTCAAAGATCATATCCAGGAACTGGCGGCGTCCATTGAGGATATAGCGGTAGTAGCTGCCGACGAAGCAGGCTTCATTTTTTTGGAAGGAAAATCCGCTGAAAGAATGGAAAGCCGGTTGGTAAGGCATGGCCAGCACGTCCGCCGTGCTGCCTGGCGGCAGTTCCTCGCGGTAACGCGGCAGGCAGCAATTGTCCGTGGTAAAGACATACTGGAACTTGCGCGCCACATCGATGAAGGCATCAAAAAAAGCGCCGTCGTCCTTGTTCCAGAATACCGTCGGGATACCCAGATCACGGGAGCGTCTGGCAAGGTCGAAAATGGCCCCCGGCCTGTACCAGTTGATGTAACGGGGCTGTTTGGCGAGCATGTAGCGCCATTCCCCCTGGGCGCCGTGAAAGGCGGATTCCACAAACACCAGGTCAGGACGCCAGTCACGCAGGACAGCCGCATAATTGCGCGGTGTCATGCAGCGGATACGACATTCCGCGGCCAGACTGACGGAGGTGAAGGAATCGGCCACAAGCGCGATCTTGAGCCGGCCGAAAGGACCGCTGCGGGGCGTATCCTGCGGAATGGCAGGGTAGGTGTAGGCCAGATGCCCCACGGTACGGATCAATGCGCCGAGCATGGTGCCTCTCCCAAAACAGACGGGACGAACTGCCGCCACTGGCGGCATGAGATGATGCGCTCCCTGCCCTTGCGGGCCATCGTGGCACAGCGTTCGGGATCTCCAAAGGCGGCGGCCAGCACCTGTGCCAGATGGGCGGCGTCTCCCGGGCGGAAAAACCATCCCGCCTCTCCGGCCTCATCGCGGAAGATCGGCAGATCCGGCACGATGACGGGCTTTTCCAGGGCCATGGCTTCCGCCAGCTTGAGCGGCGGGACGATTTCGCAAACTGTGAACGGCCTGCGCGGGATGCAGACCAGCGTACAGCGGGAAAGGTGGGCGCGGGCATCTTCCGGTGAAAGCCTGCCGTAAAAGCGCACGGCGTCATCAAGGCCAAGTTCCGTTGTCAAACGTTCCAGGGCTTCGTGGGCTTCCCCGTGTCCCGCGATCTCCAAACGCGCCGCCATGCCGGACTGCCTCAGCTGGCGCAGGGCATGGAGCAGGGTATCCAGCCCCTCATAGTTGATGAACGAACCGGCATAACCGATGGTGAGCGGCTCTGCGGGCAGATGCGTGGGGCAAATGCGCCCGGCATCCACGCAGTTGGGCAACAGGTGCAGGCGGTCTTCGGGGATGCCCCAATGTTCCCGCGCATAGCGGCCGAGCTGGGTGGAAATGACAAAGACTCTGTCGGCATGTGCCGCCACAAAGCCTTCCAGCGCAAGGCCGAGCTTGAAATTGTGCGACTGTGCAAAGGCTGGTTGCCGCGCGATGCGGGTCAGCTCCCACAGGCCGCGCATCTCGTACTGGAAGGGGATGCCCAGACGCCGGGCAGCCAGGAGCGCGGGCAGGGCGTTGACATGGTTGGACGCGGCATGGATACGGGCCACGCCCTCCTGCCGGGCATAACGCTCCAGCACGGTGGTCGCCTGCGCCGCATAAATGGCAGTGAAGCGGTTGTTGCGCGGAGTGCGGGCATGGACATAGCGTATGCCGTCCCGCAGTGTGCTTTCCGTTTCAGGCAGGCAGAGGCTGTCGCGCCTGTCCCAGGGATAGCCCGTGCGGGTGACGACGCGCAGATCCGCGCCGCCCTCTTTCAGGGCGCATATCAGTTCATGCGTACGCGAGGTATAGCCACTGATATGATAGGGCAGGCAACTGGCCGCCACATACAGGATGCGTTCGGGCACCGGCGTCGCAGGGCGCTCAGGTTTTGCCCTATGCAGCAGCAGCTGGAGCAGCCGCACTGTCAGGCAGCTGTGCAGCCGTGAGAAGGGATTTTGCATGATATCAGGCCTTCTTGCTTGCCGGGAGTTCGGCTTTGGCCATGGACTCGGTATGTGTGAGAGCAATTTTTCCGCTCTGGATCAGGTCCAGCAGCTCCGCCGTGGTGATGACGTCATAGTCTTTTGTCAGGTACTTCAAAAAACTGCGATAGCCTTCGATGCGAGCATCGTCCTTGTAGGTACCGTGACCGTTTTCATCCCAGTACATCAGCGACCAGGAGTGCAGCAGAAAGACCATGAACGGTGTCCGGTGGCTGACGCTGCCCGGCAGGAAAGAGGCCCACCACGGACGATAGCGGAAAAATTTGGACTGCGGGTACTGCAGCCTGGCCCACCAATTTTTTTGCAGGCGGGGCAGGATGTATTTTTCCGACATGGGGATCTCCACCACGCCGTTTTCCCAGCGGAAGGGGGTATTGGTGGGCAGACTGTGCAGACACTGCTGGTTGTTGACCGCGCACATGGAGTTGTTGAAGGAAAGGGGGAAGTTGTGCTTTGCCAGCGCGCGGAGGGTTCCGGCGTTCCAGCGGAAAGAGCCGGCGCGGAATGCCCGCAGGGGCCTGCCGAGGATGCCGGCAAGCATACTGCCGAAATAGTCTATGACAAAGTCATCCTTGTCATCCGCATACTGGTTCATGAAGCGCGGACGGTATTTGAAATGGAACTCCGGCCAGAAGTCTTCCGGCAGATACTCGGGATGGGCGTGCATTTCCACATCCTGGCCGTCATGGTCCAGCCAGCGCACCACTTCTTCAATTTCGTCACGTCGTGCATACGCACCGCACATATCCACAAAAAAGACGTGCTTGACACCAAATTCATTGCCGATGCCACTTATTTCGCGCACCCCGGCCGTACCGTTGGCATGTTCGCCCCAGATCAGGCGGCGCACATGGTCCGTTTCCGCCCGATTGGGCAAGGCTTCAGTATCCACCGTCAGGACAACATATCTATTTTTGCTCATATTGATCAGCTCGTTATTGCACTATATTCTTATAATTGCACCGGACCGGCCATGGCAGCAGGCCGGACGTTCCGGCACGAGTACATCAAAAGAAAGGAGCAAGAACTGCCAACTATGACGGAACAAGCTGCGCAAAGTCTTCCGCAGCGCACAAACCGGCCGACAACGGGATGGCCACAGCCTCACGGTAGCGCCAGGCCAGATAGCGTCGTTTGCGTTCAGTGTAATCCGGGCCCGTACCGGAAATTTCCGGCAGATATTCCACCAGCCAGCCCAAACGGGAATAGAAGGCGAAATCCGCCAGCGGTGTCACCAGAACAGGCGCATATGCCGGGCGTGCGGCCAGCAGACGCTGCAAACCGCCGCAGGCCGCGCGGGAGGCGGCTTTGTCCGGTACGTCCGACCAAATGAGCAGAATTTTGTTCCCGGATACCGGCGCATGCTTGAGACCTGCCTGCCAGACCTGCTTTTGATAGCGGGCGCGGCTCAGGCCCCAGACCCGCAAAAAACGTCCCAGTTTCTGGGAACAGCGTTTTCTGAGTTCAGGCGCGGGCTTTTGCGGCAGCAGCTCGTAGCGCACCAGCAGGGACCATTCCGGGGCGGCTGCCCACTGCCGCAGACGACGGCGCAGTTCTTCAGTTTCGTATAGCAGGGTCATGGTCTCCTCACTGCTGTGCCAGTTGCCAAATAGCTTCGGCGGCAAGATCGGCCCCATTGAGAGCAATGGCGCAGGGAGCTTTATCTTTCTGTTCCGTACGCGCCAGCAGCTGCCGGACCGCCGTTTGGGCATCCACGTCCGTCTCGCACGGGTTGACCACCACCGGCGCATGTGCCGCCAGCATGCGCGCCCGCGCCATCTGATCATCCGCCAGCAAGGTGTTGGGGACGATCAGGCTTGGGATCTGCGCCTGCGCCACCTCGCAGCAGGTATTGTAGCCCGCTGCCCCCACAAACATATCAAATGCCCGCAGATAGCGTGCCAACGGATAGACAGACAGCGGCTGCACCGTGGCGGGCAGTTCCACATCCCGTACGGAAATAGGCGCGCAGGCCCAGACCACGGCAAAACCGGCATCCTGGACTTCCCGCACCAGGCGCAGGCCCGGCCCGCTCACGTCCTTGAGGTTGCCCGGCCCGAGAGAGAACAGGGCGTAACGTCCTTCCGGCCGCAGCTCCAGCTGTTCCCGGGCCGCAGCCCGGGACAGGATGTCGTCATCATCCAGCAACAGCACCGGAGGCACATGCAGCTGGCGTACCCCCTCCGGCGTGAGGTCCTCCCCGGGGATGCTACCCAGCTCGCCGGGCCGGATCAGCAGGTCAAAGAGGCTTTTGTCCACCGGAACGGTTTTGGCCTCTTTTTTCAGCAAGCCCCGATTGGACCAGACCAGCTTGAGCGGGCGTCCGTAGGCCCGGCAGGCCGCCAGAAAGCCCTGGAAGGGCCATGTGCCGTCAAAGACCACCACATCCGGCCGCATTCGCTCCAGCAGCATGCCGAAGCGTACGGCCAGCTCGCAGTTCCAGTCGTAAGTGGTATTAACAGACCAGAAGGGGGAGATAAAGTAATCTCCTGAAAAACCAAGGTGTTCTACAAATTCCATGGCGGATGACAGGGAAAAAAACACACAGTCGGCTTTATCCCGCAAACGGCGGGCATAGGCCAGACAGCGCGTCAGATGGCCCATGCCCGAACCGTTGACGAGGAAGAAGATGATTTGCTTCACATACATCATCCTACTATTACTTTAGGGACTATCATAGCTAAGGTTCGCATTTTGCCTATTTTACCCATAAAGTTAGCCTTGTTAACATCTGCTTATAGTTACCCATTGAACTGGCATTCATATCCTTCAGAAAACAATAATATGTTCTAGATTGATATTCTAATTGAAAATTACCTAGGTAGGGCCAAACATCTCACCAAAATTCTCTATAATATATTCAATATATGAAAAATATACAAAGTTATTTTCTCCAATTAACTCCTTCTTTGACAATAGAAGCAGGAATTCCAGCAAGTACACAATTTGGCTTGTAAAATTTTTTTGTAACATAAGCTCCCATCCCTACAATACAATCATTGGGGATTGATGCATTTTTTAAAATACGAACACTGCGGGCTATCCAACAATGATTTCCAATATATATCATTTCTTGAGGCTCATTTAAAATTTCTTTAGTATGTATATCGTAAATAACGTGACTATCAGAGTTTTTAATATTTACATCTGAGGCAAACATGCAATCATCACCTATAAAAATTTTTCTGGAATCTGCCTCTAGTTGAATAAAGACAGAAAAAAAATGGCAACGTTTACCGATATAAAGTTGTTGATTATCTTTTTCGACTACAATTTTTGTTGCTTGCCGTGAGGTAAAGTTGCTATCAATGAAAATAATTGAGTTTGAACCGTGGCACAATATTGAAAAATTATTTAATTGAACTGGATGAATGATAAATACCCTATTTCTGGAACCCGTAAATTTTAAATTTATACCAAGACTGTTAAAATCTAGCGGCAAATTATCAGAATTTAAAATACAAATGTAATTATCTTTATCGTCAAATCGTTTAGCTAATTTAGTATATGGACAAATATTAAGATCGGGGAATTGATATGTAAGCATATCTTTCTCCATTTTTTAGAGGACAATATCAATTTTTAGATTCTTGACTGTGATATCTAGAGATATATTACTTGTTCCCACAATCATTTGTGAATACCTCCACTTTTCTTTACAGTAATAATCAATCAGGGTTTGCAGAGCTCATACACGATAAATCGCCTCAATATCCTAACGTCCAGTATATTTCATCAATATTTTAGTTGATAACTTTAAAGCTGATTTGATAGTATCCTCCATATCATAGTACTTATATTCTCCAAGGCGTCCACCAAAATAAATATTATCATAGAGTAATGAGTCGTTTTTATACTTTCTGTAAATTTCCATATTATTCTTATCCAGTATTGGATAATATGGATCACCACTCGAATTTGAAAAAGAAATTTCTTTGAAAATAAGCGTCTTGTTTTTACTACAACTATTCCAGCGTTCAGGATAAAAATGTTTTGGTTCACAAATACGAGTATAACTATACTTTAACTCTGGATAGTTAATTACTGAATTCCCCTGCCAATCATCAACGTAGTGCAGTTCTTCTTCAAATCTCAAACTCCGGTACTCCAATTTTCCATGCTCATAACCAAAAAAAGCATCAATAGGGCCAGTATACACTAGTAGGTCATACTTTAAAAAGTAATCTCTATCATGAAAAAAATCAGTATTCAATTGAATCGAAATTTTTTTGCTCTGGAGCATTTTTTCAAATAGTTTTGTATATCCTTCAGAAGGCATTCCATTAAAACTTTTTTTATAATAGTTGGTATCGTAGTTGCATTTGATAGGAATCCTATTAATAATACTCGCAGGTAATTGAGCAGGATTTTTCCCCCACTGCTTGGTAGTATACTCTTTGAAAAAAGCTTCATAAAGTGGACGACCTATCAGGCTGATAACTTTTTCCTCCATATTTTGTGGATTGGGTACAGAATCTTTTCGAGCTTCCGAACTCAAAAAATCTAAAACTTCATAAGGATGCAAGTTTACATTATAAAAATTATTTATCGTACTGAGGTTTATTGGAAATTCATATATTTTATCATTATACAAGGCTCTAACTTGATGCTTATAATTATTAAACTTACAAAACTTAGTTATATATCTGTAAATTTTTTCATCGTTTATGTGGAGAATATGTGGTCCATATTTATGAATCAAAATACCTGTGTTATCATCTAGATAGTCATAGCAGTTTCCGCCAATATGATCCCTCTTATCAATAAGTAAGATATCAAAATCCATTCGAGAAAGCTCATGAGCCAATACGATACCAAACAATCCAGCACCAACAATAGTAATTTTCATGATAATCTCCTCAATGTTAGGAATTTTTTGAAATATACTCACTTAAGCGAGATTTTCTTTCCAGCCCTTCTGCAACAAATGGTGTGCGTAAAAAGTACTGGAACCAGAGTTCGGCGCAAATAAGATCATAATATTTCCAAGGTTTATAGTAGGAACCAAAATGAATAATTTTTGCTGTTTTTAAGATATCATCGAAGCAAGTATAATTACTTTTTGTTTTTTTGTTAATTTCATCTAACGTAATTTTTCCCTTAAGCATATGTCGATAAATTGCATCAATCATAACATTATACTGAAGCGGAAGAAAATTAATCTTTCCGTACATCACATAATTAAAAGCATCTTGATCCATAAGAGATGTCGTTAACCATTCCTTACATTTTATAAGACTATCTGAGATTTTCATTTCCCTTATTTTTTTTGCATTAAGTAAAAGAACACCTGAATTGAAATAAAAATGAGAAAAATATATTTCTTTAATTTTTTTCTTGGCATAAAGACCCCAAGGAGAATCTTGAACTGCACAACATAAGTTGTCAGCTAGAGGTATTGCAAACAATTCTGAGAGATCTGTAATTATAAGGGTATCTCCATCAATATAGAGTATCTTATCAACCTCGGGAATGATTTCCGGTATGTAAAATTTCATTAGAGCAGTATTTGTAACATTTTTATTTGTAACTAGATGATGTTTTGGTAATTTATCTAAAAATCTAGTGGCATTGATAATTTTAATCTCAATATTCTTTCTTTGTAAAGCCAAAAATTTTTCAATTGAAGATTTGCTAAAATTGGTGTGTAGTAGCCAAATACAGTACTCTGACTTATCAGAAGTATTGTCAAGCAAAGAAACTAATGAAGTTGCCGTTGGAATGATATATTTTTCATCTGAAATATAGCAAATATTAACTTTTTCTTTACTTTCTTTTTTGCTATTTTTTCTAGAGATAATATTCATCAGATTGTCCCAATGTTCAGCAAAAACTCCTTTATCTAAATAACCTCTTAGATATGCATCATTAAATTCAGAAGCAAAAATTTCTAAAAAAGATTCTTTATATTTTTCATCCACTCGTTTTAATGAAAAAAGATAATTTCCATACTTTTTCCAGTAATACATTTTTATAAAAAGTTTTTCTAAATTTTTATCCTTTGATAAAATATTTTGAATAAATGAATATTCATCACAAATACAATAGACTTTTTCCTTGGAGAAAACTGAAGAATTAGGATTATCGCGACGAATCATATAAAAGAAATCTGATATGCAATAAAATTTAGTGGCAAATAGAAATGTTTGGAACCAAAAGCCGTTATCTTGGAATGATGCTCCGGGAGTTTCATTGAATTTTATATTATTATCATATAAAAATTTGCGCTGAAAAATACCATTAGTATTAGTGTTGTACATTTTTAATAGCAATGGATCTTTATGCGTATTTAGTATTGTGTTATAATGTGCTTTGCTTTTGACTGTAACAAGCTTTTCAAAAGTTCGATTTTTACCTTCTCCATAGAAACGCATAGAATTACACTTTACAAAGTAGACATTATATTTTTTTGCAATAGATAGCATTTTTTCATACATAGAGTTTATAATATAGTCATCACTCTCGACAATTCCTATATATTCACCCTTTGCGGAAAGTAGTCCGCAGTTCATTGTATGGCCATAGCCAGTATTTTTTTTATGAATAAGTCGTATCCTATTGTCTTTTTTTGCAAAATCATCCATGATTGCAACGGCTTGTTTATCTGTAGAACCATCATCTATAATAATTACTTCAATATCATGCAATGTCTGATTAATTATACTGTTAATACACTCGTGTAAGTATTCGGCATTATTAAATACAGGAACAAGAACTGAAATTTGTGGGCCAGAGATTTGTTTTGCCCCCGTACTTTCTTTTTGTAATTTCATGATAGTATTTATTTTTGTATTTTTCCCCACATGAACATCAAACCATCTTGCAGGAAGTTTCTCTTCTGCAAAACCAGTTTGAATGTAGTGGGAAAGAGAATCCTCACTTTTACTAACGACTTTATACTGATTTTTATAAAAATCACAATCGAAAAAAGGAGTATTCTCAAAGAAAGACATTAAAATGTTTTGCTTATTATGATTGCAATCCGGCAAGATATCTGACGAATTAAACCATGCGAGAAGGAAACTATGTTCAGCAGTTCCAGAAATCACATCAATTTTCACATCGTAAGGTGAGGAAAGAAGTACCTCCCAAAATTTTTTGATAAGATACTCACAATTATCAAAAACAGGAACTTCCATTATCAAAGCTGAGTCTTCATCAATCGCTGTAACTCTTTTCCGCAAAAAGCCTTCATTTACTATAACAATATCGGCAAGTTCAGGATAAAGAATTTTGAACAATGCATAGCAAGATTGAGCCTTATTATATTTCCTTTCTTTAGTAAATTGAAGTGCTTTCTTGAGTAAATCTTGGTTTTCTTTCATAACTCTCTCCGTAATTTTATTATTAAGTTTTTAGAGCGTGTTTGGAAACTTCAGCTTTTATAGTTACAAGAAGGCATGTGGACAAAAAAAGACTGTGCGCGGCAGCAAAAACTCGCGAAGACTGTCAAACGGTACCCCAGCGATCTGACGGACAAAGAATGGGCGCTTGTACGTCCTCTCCTGCCCCCTGCTTCTGGAGAAGGTCGGAGGCGCAAAACAGACCTGCGTGAGATCATCAATGCGTTGCGCTATCTCATACGTTCTGGATGTTCGTGGAGGATGCTCCCGCAAGAATTCGGGCCGTGGCAAACTGTCTACTGGTGGTTTCGACGACTGATGAGGCGTTTCCTCTTTGCAACGATACTCGATATTTGTACCATGCTCGACCGGCATCGCCAGAAAAAGACTCTCGCCCCTTCTCTTGCAGTCCTGGACAGCCAGTCAGTGAAGGCCCCACATGCTTCGGATCGTGGGATCGATGCCCACAAGAAGATCGTTGGTAGAAAACGGCATGTAGCAGTAGATTCCGACGGTCGTCTCCTGCTCGTCAATATGACCCCGGCCAACGTGGCAGATAGTACAGGGGCGCAAATGATCCTGGATGCAATGTATCGCAAGTGGCCATCAGTAAAACATTTTTTTGCAGACGGGGCCTATGAGCGCAAGTCATTGATGGACAAGGCCGCCTATCTTGGATTTGTTAATGAGTTTCCAAACACGCTCTTATACGTTATGAATCATTTTTACTCTTATGCCACACTAATGGGCACTGAATATCAGCGGAAATTTTTTCAGTATCGGATTGCACAAGACATTTTTTAATTTTACCTAAATCTTCTGTGTATTCTAACATATTTGAATCTATTACAAATAATTGACAACCGATTGCACCTAACTTTTGTACAATTTTTAGAGCAGGACTATTCCGTATATCGTCTGTTCCCGGCTTATAACCAAGCCCACCTATAATCCCCACCGTAACATCTTCAATACGCTTTTGGGGATGTCCTCGCAGGTAGGCGTTAATAGCCTGCTTGATTTTTTCCACTACCCACAGCGGTTTGCTGTCATTGACCTCCCGCGCTGTTCTAATAAGCCGGGCTTCCTCCGGCGCGCTGTCCACGATAAACCACGGGTCCACCGGGATGCAGTGTCCGCCCACACCGCAGCCCGGCTGCAGGATGTTAACGCGGGGGTGATGGTTGGCAAGGCTGATCAGCTCCTCCACGTCAATGCCCAGTTTGTCGCAGATCATGGAAAGTTCGTTGGCATAGGCGATATTCACATCCCGAAAGCTGTTTTCCGCCAGTTTGCAAAGTTCGGCGGTGCGCACGCTGGTGATGTGGATTTCCCCCTCCACAAAAAGCCGGTAAAGTGTGGCGGCCATGTCCGAAGCCGTGCGCGTCAGGCCCCCTACGATGCGGTCATTGTGGATAAGCTCTTCCAGCATCTTGCCAGGCAGGATGCGTTCCGGGCAGTAGGCGACCTGTATGTCCGCCTCTTCGCCTGCCTGCTGCGGAAAGGAAAGATCGGGCCGGGCTTCGGCCAGCCATTGGGCCATCTGCTCCGTGGTGCCCACCGGTGAGGTGGATTCCAGAATGATCAGGTTGCCGGGGCGCAGGACAGGGGCCAGGGAAAGGGCCGCACTGCGCACATAGCTGATATCCGGCTTATGATCGTCAGTGATGGGTGTGGGGACGGCGATAATGAAGGCATCCGCCGTTTCCGGCTTTGTCACGGCCCGCAGGGCGCTGCCGGAGACTTGGGCAAGCAGCTCGGTCAGGCCCGGTTCCAGCGTCTTCACGTTGCCGTTTGTGATCGATTCGACCACATCCTTGTTCACATCCACGCCAACCACATTGCCCATGCGGGATGCCAGCAGCGCCGCCGTGGGCAGGCCGATATAGCCAAGGCCGATAAGGGAAATGGTTGAAAATTGCATGGTTACTGTACCGTTTTTAAAATATGGATTATGCGTTGGGCGGCCTTGCCGTCCCCGTAGGGGCTTTGCGTGGCAGCCATATGGGCGTAGGCCGTATGGTCATCCAGCAGCCGGTTGACCTCGTGCAGGATATGCTCCCTGTCCGGGCCTACCAGCAGGGCTGTGCCGGCCGTGACGGCTTCGGGTCGTTCCGTGGTATCACGCATGACAAGCACCGGTTTACCCAGGGCCGGGGCTTCTTCCTGTATGCCGCCGGAGTCGGTCAGCACCAGCGCGCAGTGCATGAGCAGATAGACAAAGGCCGGGTAATCCAGCGGCTCCAGCAGAAAGACGTGGGGAAGGTGCGCCAGTAGCCGCCGTACCGGCTCCTGTACATGGGGATTGCAGTGTACAGGGTAAACAATCTGCACGTCATCACGACGCGCTATGGCTGCTATGGCCTGGCAGATGGCCTCTATGCCTTCGCCGAAATTTTCCCGGCGGTGCCCGGTGACCAGTACCAGTGCTCTGTCTCCATCAAGGAAAGAGAAGCGTTTTTTCAGCTGCGTGCGCAGCATATCGTTTTGGCGCAGGCGCTGTTCCATGGACAAAAGCGTATCAATCACCGTATTGCCCGTAACATGGATGCTCTCCGGCCTGATGCCTTCATGCAGCAGGTTGTCGCGCGCCTGTAGCGTAGGGGCAAAATGCACATCCGCCAGTGCTCCGGTGAGGCGACGGTTCATTTCCTCCGGCCAGGGGGCGTATTTGTTTCCTGTGCGCAGTCCGGCTTCCACATGACCTACGGGCAGGCGCGCGTAGTAGGCGGCCAGAGCCGTGCCCAGGGTAGTGGTGGTATCCCCGTGCACCAGCACCATATCCGGCCGCCAATGGGCAAAGACACCGGCCATGCCATGCAGCACCTTTTCCGTCAGCTCCTCAAGGCTCTGGTCTGTCTGCATCAGGTCAAGGTCAAAATCCGGCCGGATGCTGAACAGATCCAGTACCTGATCCAGCATCTGCCTGTGCTGGGCGGTGACGCAGACCTTGGCGTCAAAATAGGGATCGTGGGCAAGCGCGTGGACCACGGGAGCCATTTTGATGGCTTCGGGGCGGGTACCGAATACGCTGAGAATCCTCATAGTCGATTCGTCTCTCTACGCTGAATGTACGCTCATGAGAAAGGCCCCTTTTTCGCAAGCCCGTTCAGCAACACTGACGTGCAACCCGGCTGTTTCGCAGGCGGATTGCCATTTTTCTGCAAGCTCCTTTTCATCTTCCCTGCCATAGTCATCCAGCAGGAAGTCGATGCGAGCGGAGGCAAAGTAGCGCATGACCTGCGGGAAAGCGGGAAAACGGGCGTTCTTGCAGGTGACACCGGGAGGGCCGTCCACAGTCACAAGGATACATGACGTCGGAGAGTTATATGCGTCCGAGAGCGCTGAAAGGTGTTCTTCACAGGCATAGTACTGATACATTATTCCGTCGGGAGTCGTATACGGTTGCAATGGAGCGAGGATAACGCTCACGCTGTTTAGAATCTCTTCGCATCTACCTTGTACCAGCAGCTTGCGTGTTTTTTGTAAAAACTCTTCCTGATGCTCAAAGGAAACAACGCGGACGTTTTTGGGAGACGATTTCCGATGGATTCGCGCCGCAAGTGTCTTGGCCGTGTAAAGCGTCGTCACACCGGAGCCGAACTCAACAATCAAGTCATAGTCATTTTGCTCAATGAGTTCTACGATCCAGAGTATGAAATCCGGGCTGGCAGGCCAACCTCGTTGCCATGGCGTGACGACTGGCAGTTCGCCTGAGGCAAAATAGTCTCGCAAGCCGCCATAGGCAACAGATTGTTGTAGAGCGTTGTCAATTTCCCGTTTACAGCCCCGCAAAATAGCAGACTGCGCCTTCTTAATGGCCTCGAGGTCTGCAGAAAAGCCGCGAACTAGACGTTCTTCCTGAGCAATTACTGCTGTGTGCATATCTTGTTGCCGGGCAGCAATGAGCTTGATACCTTCAGTAAACAACGTCTGCAGCGTCTCGCAGTGCTTATGCGCGTGGACAAGTTCCTCTGTGCGCTCGGTTAATTGCGTCCGCAGGCTCTCAACATCTTGGCGCAGGCTGTCTCGCTGCGCCTCAGCGCTGCTCAATGCTGCGTGCGCACTGGCGGCTTTCTGTGCCTGTGCCATCAACTGCGCCTGAAGTTCATCATTTTGTCGCTGCCGCTTGCCGAGTTGCTCCTGCAGAGCCTTAAAGCGCTTGTTCATACGGGCAAACGCCTTGATAAGCGGTGCCATCTTGATGGCCTCTGGCCGGGTTCCGAATACGCTCAGGATTTTCATTGCCTTCTCTCCGGGAAGCTTCAGGTCGCACTACCTGTTGGATGCCGCGCCCATGACGATACGCATCACCCGTGACAGCACCGCCGTATCCGGTTCAAACTGCGTCAGCATGTTTTTCAGCATCAGGGCCGTCCGCAGGGCAAGAGCGTCGGATTCCTTTTTCTGTGCATCCATTTGACGCTGCAGAGCGGCCTGTGCTTCACGCGCCTGGGCGACCTCCTGCCGGATCTGGTCCGCTGCCTTTTGTAGCTCAACTATTCGCTTGTCGCGTTGCGCCAGCTCCTGCTTATGTTCCTCGCGCTGTTTGTTCAGCTGGGCGGCGGCGCCAGTCTGCTGCTTTTTGATTTCTTCTTTTTGCGTATGGAGTTGCGCGGCAAGGGCTTCCTGCTGCTTTTTGCTCTCCTCGGCAGCTTGTTTGAGCTTTGCCATGGTCGCTTGCAGCTGCATGGCTTCGGTCCGGGAGGCTTCCGTTGCTTTCTGGGCCTGCCGTGCGCGCTCCCGTTTTGCTTCCTGACGAAGGCGCGCAGCCTGTCGATTTTCCGAATCACTCATGCTGATATCGGCAGGTAGCATGTCCAGCAGGGCTTCGGCGTTGATGGCGTCATTGGCCTCATGCATGCGAAAGGCCAGCCATTTGAGACGATAGGGGCGCGGGTCCGTTTCCCAGGCCAGGCGCGCAAGAGCGGCGGCCTGCCGGGCATCGGTCAGCATCACCTGCCGGGCCAGCGCCGTGTAGGCATTGGCCCGCATCACAGGGGAAAGAAAGACGGAGTCCAGCAGTTTTTCCACAGCTTCGCTACCACCGGCGGCATGGGCGTCCAGTACCTTCTGGAAGCTCTTCCCTCCCAGTGCGGCCGGGGGCACGGTCTGGTCCAGGGCCTTCCACATCTGGCGCAGCTTGAGCGGCAAAGCGATAAAAGCTCCTGCGGAGCTGACCCCCTTGATGAGCATTTCGCCCAGGCGGGCGGCGAGGCTGTTCGTGCTTTCCACCTGCAGGGCCGCCTGCTGCTGCGCCACCAGGGCGCGCAGTTTCAGATTTTCCGCTAGGGCTTCCCCGGCCTGGGGCGGGATGACCACAACAGTGCCACCAGCATCCGCGTTGCTGCCTTTGCGCTGCTCGCAGTCCTTGAGTTTGTGGTAGTATTTTTCCAGCTCTTCCTGGACCACATGCAGCTGCTCAAACAAAAGCTCGTTTTCTTCCGTCAGCTCTTTGATGCGGGCATCTTTGTCTTCAATGCCTTGCGGTGTTGCCTGTGTAGCCATGGCCTTCCTCCTTTAGTCCACATGGTCCAGAATGACGGCTTTCAAAAGATTCACGATGCCGAGCACCAGCAGGGTGATGCACAGGGTCGCCACAACGCCGTAAATTCGGCGCGGCTGCCAGGCGTATTCCGCCAGTACGGGCAGCTGCAGCACGGAGACCTGCTTCAGGGCGCGGGCGGCGTCCATTCTACCCTTCTCAAGTGCTACAAGCGACGTTTTGTAAAGATCCTGCTTGAATTTCAGCTCCAGCTGCAGCAGCTGCTCTTCTTCCATGAGGGAGTTGAGCGGCTTGCCACTGGTGGAGGCCAGCTTGGCCTGCTCCTGGGCTATCTGGCGCTCCACCGCAGCAAGGGACTGCTGCAGGGATTTTCGTGTCGGATGGTTGCGGTCCAGGTTACGGGGCAGGGAAGCCAGCTGGGTCTGCAACTCCGTACGCTGCTCTTCCAGCTTGGCAATGATGGCATGGATGCTTTCCACCGTGGCCTTGGGCGAGACCAGACCTTTCTGGTTCTGGAAGTTCAGCAGTTCCTTGCTGGCGTGCAGCACCTGGGCCTGGGCCTGGGCCACCTGCTTGTCAAGGAATTCCACCTGCACCCTGGCCAGGGAATGGCTCATTTCATTCATGAAGCGTTCGCCCTCCTTGACCAGCATGCTGGCAATGGCCTGCGCGGTTTTGGGATCATAGGCCTGGGCGCTGATGCGCACTACTCCCGCATAGTCATCGTATTCCACGGAAACTCGCGAAAGGTAGTGGCGATGGAACCATTCGATGGAGGCATCCTTGAACCACATGCGTGAGGCAAAATCCCACCGTGAGTCGCTGTAGTGCGAGCGCAGGTCAAGAGTAGCGTCCAGCTTGTAAAGCATGTCGACGGAAAGCAGATGCTCGCGCAAAAGCAGTTGGTCCGAATTGCTGATTTTGCCAATGCCGCCCAGCATGGTCGCAAGCTCAAATGTTGGTGCGGAAGCCTGCTCGGTGTTCTGGACGATCACGATAGCTTCCGACACATAGCGGTCGGAGGAAAAAAGCCAGTAGCAGATGGTCAGCGCGCTCAACAGCAGGATAATACGCGCTATCCAGCGAAAGAGTTTTTGCACGCGCAGAGTGGTTTGCCCTTCCTGTGCAGCGGCATCCAGGAGAGAAATCAGGTCGGTACCACCAGTCATGATCAATAGCTCTCCTTATAGGCGAGGAGGGCATCCTCCAGTTTGTCGAACCAGGTGGCCTTGCCGTCCTTGAGCAGGATGCCGGATTCGCAAAAAGCCCTCAGCGTGGCATCATTGTGCGCCACCATGATGATGCTGGCCTTGTGCGCCAGATTCTTGAACGCCTGTTCCGCTTTTTTGCGGAAGGCCGCGTCGCCCGCGGCGGTGACCTCGTCGGAGATGTACACATCGAAGTCAAAAGCCAGGGAAAGCGCGAACTGCAGCCGGGAGCGCATACCGGACGAGTAGGTCTGTATGGGCTCGTCAAAGGCCTTTCCCAGTTCGGCGAACTCTTCGATACGCGCGATGCGTTCTGGCAGTTCATTCTGGAAGCCGTGGATGCGGCAGACGAACTTGGCGTTCTGGCGGCCGGTGAGCGTTCCTTCCAGGCCGCCGTTGGCCATAGGCCAGGAAACGCGGCAATAGCGCCGTACCCGTCCCCGCGTGGGGTAGTCGGCCCCGCCGATGATGCGCAGCAGGGTCGATTTGCCCGCACCGTTGACGCCCACCAGCCCGACGCTGCGTCCTGTGGGGATGACCATATTCACCCCGCGCAATACCCAGTCGCCCACGCCGCGTCGCGTGGTATAGCGTTTGTGTACGTTCTCTATTGTGATCATTGCGTCACCAGTCGTGTCTCAAGTGCGCGGTACAGCGTCAGCCCCAGAGCGATGCTGACCAGGACCCAGCCATACAGATAGCCGAAGCTGACATCTATCGTGTGGTAGTTTTTGAAAAAGCCCAGCCGTACCAGCTCCAGCCCATGCACCAGCGGATTCCAGAGCAGCCAGTCTCGATAGGGCAGAGGAATAAATGTCAGGGGCATGATGACGCCGGAAATGAGATACAGGGGCATCATCAAAATCTGAAAGATATGCCCGGAGTCCGGGACCAGGCGCATGCATACCGAGGTCACCAGTCCGTAACCCAGGCCAAACAGCCACAGACCTGCCAGGGCCAGCAAGGCCGTGAGCGGATCGTCCGGCAGTACATCAAGCCCCATCAGGGCCGCCGCCCCAAGGATGAACAGGGAGATGAAGAACATGGAAAAGGCTTCCACACTGGCCCGCACCAGAGCGACATCAAAGGGGCGCACCTGACGAAAGGCAAAAAAGGCCTTGTTGCAGTCCAGAGCGTGCAAGGTTTGTACGCCTGTACGACGGAACAGAAAAAACGACAGCATGCCCAGGATGATCCACATGGAGACGTCGATGCCGCCCATGCTATTCCTGCGCATCATGCCCCAGACGGCACTCATGAAGCCGATGTGCATGGCCGGTTCCACGATTAGCCAGCCCCAGGCCGCGCGGCTGCCGAAAAAACGGTCCAGGGCTTCGCGCAGAAAAAGCGCCTGCCAGACCGTGGCGGTATTGGTAAGAGGACCGTTCATCTTCTATTCCGCCACCTGCAGCTGGTAACGTCCCAGGTTGAGGGTCGGCGTCAGCACCATGCCCACCATGCGCAGGAACTTTTCGATCTCAGCGGACGGCATATTGGCCACATAAAGGACATCCTTGTCCTGCATGGGGAAGTTCTGGGTGACGAAGAACGTACCGGGATCATTGAAATTGACCTGATAAACGACCGGAACTTTCCCGTTGACGGCGGGCGCGCCCTCCACCAGGGATGCGTCTTCAAAACGGAAGACGAACACCCCACCGGGATCGGCGCGATTGTCATTGAGGCCGCCGGACCTGGCCAGGGCCTGTGCCAGAGAGATGCCCCGGGCTTCGAAGGGGACTTCCTGGTTGCGGCCTGTGGCTCCCAGCACGGAAATGGTCCAGGGCTGATACAGGGCCGTCAGCACATCGCCCGGCTGCAGGGGAATATTCTGCTTGGGGTCATGCACAATGGTATCCAGCGGCATGGTGGCGCTGACGCCCGCACGCGTCAGCTGTACGGATACCTTGGTGACAGGCTGGGTCACGCCACCTACACTTGCCAGAGCGTCCAGAAGGCGTTCACCCTTGGGCGTCAGAGGCATGTTGGCACTTTTAGCCACATCGCCGATGATGGCGACCTGTGAGGTGGGGCTACCGGAGACCCGCACCATCACCTGCGGATTATTGGCCTTACCTTGGAGCCGGGCTGTGATCTCCTTTTCCACTGTCCGGACGGAACGTCCGGCGACCTTTATACGTCCGGCAAAGGGGATGTTTACCGTTCCGTCGTCCATGACCATCTGGGAGGGCAGGGCTTCCGCGCTGGTATTTAGGGTGCCGACTTTGGAATCAAGGGCCACACCGCCAAAAAGGATACTGGGCGGCGTTTCCCATACGCTGATGACGATGGTATCACCGGGGCCGATGAGATATTCCCGGGGCTTGGCGTTGCCAAAAACATCCGAGAAGGCTTTGGAATTTTTTTCGGCGCTCAGTTTGCGCACGAGCGTATCATCAACCTGCTTTATCTGGACCCCTTCCAGACTTCTGGAGGACGCCGCATGCTGTACCTGTATACGGCTGGCGCCCGAGTTGGGCATGACCGCACAACCGCTGAACATCATGGCCAGCAGGCAGAAGATCAATCCGAAGAAGCGGGGGTTAGTTTTGGTCATCAGGGATATCCTTTCCGTGAACCAGACGCACCAGAGAACGGCAGACCCGTTCAATGTCGTTTTCGCTATGCATGGCAGAAACAAAAAAACGTAAGCGCGCGGCTTTTTCCTCTACCGCCGGGTGGATGATGGGCTGTACATTGATGCCCTCCGCAAAAAGCTGATTGGACAGAGTGATGGCCTTGCGGGAGCTGCCCAGGATGATGGGGATCACGGCGAAGCCTTGTGCCTGGCCCACATCAAGGCCGGCTTTGCGAGCCAGATCCAGAAAAAGCGCGCCACGTTCCCGCAATCGACGAACTCGCTCGGGTTCCCGCAGCATGATCCGCAGGGCTGTCAGGGAGGCAGCCGCCAGCGGCGGGGCGATGCCGACACTGTAGACAAAACCGGACGCGAAACTTTTCAGAATATCGACTACGTCCCGGGAAGCGGCAATATAGCCGCCGCAGCCCGCAAGAGTCTTGCTCAACGTACCCATCCAGATATCCACATCGTTGCCGGAAAGTCTGTGATATTCCGCGCTGCCGCGTCCCGTCGGACCGAGAACGCCCAGCGCATGGGCTTCGTCCAGCATGAGCAAAGCCCCATAGCGCTGCTTGATGTCCACAAGCACGGGCAGGTCGGGCAAATCTCCATCCATGCTGTACAGGCCCTCAGCCACAATAAGGACCCGCCTGTACTGGCTGCGCAAGGAGGCAAGGAGCGCTTCGAGCGCCTTCAGGTCGTTATGGGGGAAGGACCGGCGGGTGGCGCCGGACAGCCTGATTCCCTCCAGCACACTGTTATGGATCAGGCTGTCATGCAGGATGAGGTCCCCAGGTTCAAACAGCGTGCCGATAGTATTGACATTGGTGGCGTGGCCACTGACAAAAACGACGCAATCGTCCACGCCGTAGATGGCGGCAAGCTCCTTTTCCAGTTCCCGCTGTATGGGGCGTTCGCCTGCGACTAGGCGACTGGCACCTACGGATGTGCCATAGCGCTCAATGGCTGCTGCGGCGGCCGCGTTCACTTCTGGATGACCGTTGAGGCCCAGATAGTTGTAGTGGGAAAAGTTCAGGTATTCTTTGCCCTCGATGCTGGTCACAGAGCCTCCGCGGCCTTCGTGTACCTTGAAGAAAGGATTGCCGATGCCGAAGCGCTGCGCAGCCGCAGTGAGCATGCGCAACTCCACCAGAGCGGGATGATTGGCAAAACTTGTCAGGGCCGGATCTACCGGTGGGCATGCATCGCCATGAGGGCGCTGCAGGGGAGAGTCCCCGCAGTTGTGGCGCTCTTTGCGTTGCAGGATGCTGCTGATGAGTTTGAGGGAAGAACTCATGACTTGTGCTGCTCCCCGGAAGTCGCACCGTTCAGGATGCTGGCGGCTTCACTTTCACTGAGATCGACGGCATGCCGGCGCGCCAGATCAGCGAGCAGGGCATCTTCGCTGATGTTCTCGTCGACACTTCCTGTCAGGCGGGCAAAGATGCGTTCGGCTATCTGCTCCACCGTGGGAGAGTCCTGAAGCATCATGGCAGGCAAGCGCACTCCGGTACGCTGCTCAAGACCGACGGCAAGTTCAACTGCCATGAGCGAATCCAGTCCCATGGACTGCATCCCGCGATCCGTGGCGACCTGCTCTGCGGCAAGGCCCAGTACCTGCGCGACTTCATCGATAATGAGACTGCGGACGATATCCAGCACTTCTGCGGGGGATTTTCCTGCCAGGAGCTGCTGGATATTGCCCGGAGTTTCCTGAAAGTCTGCCCGGCTCTCGACATGGCCTACAAAGGCAAAACGGGGGCTGCTCCCCGGGAACATGCGCATGACTGTTGGCCAGTCCATATTGGCCAGGATATGCACTCCCTGTCCGTTCAGGACGGCATCCAGCTCGCGCATGGCTTCGGAGGTCGTCAGCGGAGCCTTCCCGATGTGTTGCGTAAGGCTTTTTTTCACGTTCTCATGCCGTGTGAGATACCCCACATCGCCTACAGGGCCCCAGGAGAGACAGAGTGCGGGCAGCCCCATGGCAAGGCGCAGGCGTGTCAAGCCCTCAAGCCCGGCATTGGCAGCAACATAGTTCGCCTGACCAGGGTTCCCCAGCGTCACGCTGATGGAAGAATACAGGATGAAATGCGTCAGGGGCATGTCGCATGTAGCTTCATGCAGGTTCCAGGCACCGCGCAATTTGGGGCCGACAACCTTCGCCAAGCTTTCCTTGTCCATGTTTCCCAGCAGCCTGTCGTCAAACACCGCAGCTGCATGAATGATCCCGCCCAGAGGGGGCATGGTTGCCGTCACTTGCTCTACCAGGGCACGTACTGCGGAAAGGTCCGTCACGTCGCAGGCTTCCGCCCGCACCGTGACTCCCTGCGCGCGGAATTCCTGCAGGATCGTTTCGGCTCCTGGTGTAGTACTGCCGCGGCGGCTCACCAGTACCAGATTTTTTATGCCGTGTTGCGTCAGGTGACGTGCTGTCGCCAGGCCAAAGCCGCCAAGGCCGCCCGTCACCAGCCAGGTACGGCTGGTATCCAACGCCACTGCGCCGGTTGATTGGGCATGGAGTGAAGGCAGATCTTCCAGATTGACGACGATTTTGCCAATATGCTGGGCTTGTTGCATGGCGCGGAAAGCGGCGACCGCCTGATCCGCCGGGAACGACCGGCAAGGCAGCGGAACCAAATTCCCCGCATGCAGCAGGCGCATGACCTCCTGGAAAAGCTGTGCTGCGATCGTGGGCTGCGCTGTGAGCAGCTGGTCAACATCGATAGCGAAATAACTGATATTTTCCTTGAACGGCCGCAGACCGATTCCGGTATTCTCTACAAAATCCCGTTTCCCCAGCTCCAGGAAACGACCGAAGGGCTTGAGCAGACCGATACTCCTGCGCATGGCCTCACCGGCCAGCGAATTGAGTACGACATCCACGCCCCTGCCGTCAGTAGCGGTCCGTACGTTTTCGGCAAAGGAAAGGCTGCGGGAGTCGAAAATATGGTCCACGCCCATGAGCCGCAGGAAATCACGTTTTTCATCGCTGCCTGCTGTGGCGAAGATCGTCGCGCCCAAAAAGTGTGCAATCTGGATGGCCGCTATTCCTACGCCTCCGGCCGCGCCATGAATGAGGATGCTTTCACCGGGCTGGAGCCGCGCCAGATGCTTGAGCGCGTACCAGGCGGTAAAGAAGACCGTCGGAATGGTAGCCGCCGTTTCAAACGACCATCCCGCGGGGACAGCCGTCACGGCATGTGCAGGTGTGGTCACATGGCTTGCAAAACAGTTGGAGGCAAAGCCTGTAACTCGATCGCCGACACGCAGATCGTCGACGTCCTTACCCACCCGGGTAATGACACCGGCAAACTCAAGACCGAGGTAAGGACCGGCAAAACCGTTTTCCACAGCATCATCGGTCAGCAGGCCCATGGTGAGCATAACGTCACGGAAGTTGAGGCCTACAGCCATGACGCGAGCTTCGACCTGGCCGGCAGCGAGGGTATGAGCCGTATCCGTCTGCCAGCACAGATTGTTCAGCCTGCCCGGTACGGTAAAATCCAGACGGCAGCGCTGTGCCGCTGCGGCGGGGCCGCTATGATGATCCCCGCTGTTGACCCTGAGCACATAGCGGGCCTTGGGAGTCAGCAACACTTCGTCATCTTCTCCGGCAGCAAGGAACTCCCTCTCAAGGCGCTCGCTGATATCAGGACAGCGAGCTGCTTCAGGGATATCCACAAGCGTGCAGTGCAGCTCCCCGTATTCCTGCATGATGACGCGCCCCAGGCCGGCAACGGCGCACTGGGCAGGATTCGAGGGATGGCCGTCCAGCAGCCGGGTGGCCAGTGAGCCGCCGCGGGTGATGATCCACAACCTGGGCGGACACGCTTTCCTGGTCATACAGGTGCTGGCACAGCGCCGTAGATGATCGAGGATATCTGTCACCGTGTGTGGGGTCGCGTCATGGCCGAGCATGAAGACGACATGGTCTGTCTGTGTCGGGATATCAATGTCCGCGTCCGCGTCACAAGCGCAGGCGACCTGCTGGCCGTGCGCCGCAAGACGCTGACACAGCTCCGTAGCCAGAGCGGTCGATGCGGCGTCCGTCACAAAAGTCCACGATGCAGGGGAAGATCCATGTGCATCCACCGTGACCGTGTCTGTAAGAGTGGAGGCAAGGAGCAGGAATGCTCCCTCATCCAGAGTATCCGCTGCGGGCTCCCGGAAGACATGACAGCAAGCGACACCGTGGTTTTCCAAGATAGCTTTCCAGGACTCCGGCCTCGCCAATGAGGAGATTGGCTGACCGTCACTCCTGCCGGTATGCCACCAGGACGGGTCCAGACCTGCCACTAGATCCGTGCTCCAGTCAGGGTATCGTTCCGCCACCAGCAACAGGCCGCCGGGAGCCAGCAGATCGCGTACCCGCTGCAGTATGGCATCGTAGTCAGGGAAGCTATGCAGGGTATGCCGGAACAGGACGACATCAAAGCTGTTCGCCGCAAAATCCCATTGTGCGCTGTCGGCCGCCACAATTCTCACCGCAGGGTGCTGGCCGTAACGCCCTTTGGCCTGCGTCAGTGCGTCTGCGTCCGCGATAGCCAGTGTACAGGTAAAATGATCCTTCGGCCGCAGCGAATCCAGGATATCCACCAGCAGACCGGGAGCCATATCCACTTCAAGGATACGTAGTATCCTGTGCTCGGGCCAGTGCTGTACCAGATGGCGGATGATAGCCGTGATCGCCGTGTCGATGCCTTGGAGCGCGGGATCTTGATGGCGACTCTCCCGGGTGACCGCGGCATTGCGTATCTGCTCCAGCAGTGAGCGTCCATCCAGGTCGCCGCGAAGCACGTCGTCCAGGTGACGGCATACTCGCCCTAGCGGCAGGAGGGCCGGCAGATATTGCGGCGCGAGACGGAAGGTCTCAGACCACAACTCCCGGAACGAAGGCAGGCCGGGCTCGGAAGTCGGAGGGCAGGCCTCGCTCCCGTCAGGCCGGGGGCAGCGTCCTTCATGGACGAGCAGTCCATGCAGCCAGCGTGCGTACGAACTTTGGTGGTACCAGTTATCCGGCAGATTCTTCAGGGCCTGTGCCGCGGCCGAGAGCACCATGGCTTCCATAAGCGGCAGAATCTGCCTGAACCAGACTTCACGCTGCGGGGCGAAGGAGGACACGGCTTCTGCGGCGACGGCACCAAGCTCGTCAAGGGCCGGTACGGGGGCGGGAACGATGTCGGACTGCGGGGCGAGCCAGGGGATAACGGTCCAAGCATCCACATGTTCCTGACCTGCCCGGGCCAAGGGGACAGCGCGAAAACGGCAGTGATGCGCCTGGGCGACAAGCTGTGCCTTATCGTCCAGCAGCAGGAAATCCGCTGACAGAGAACGACGGCCGCAGCGGCGTGCGCGGCCGAAAATCCGGCAGACAGGTCTGGAAGCATAGACCGTGATTCGGCCTGTGCCTATGGGGAGAAAGGCGAGGGGCGCATCGGTATATTGTGTGGCGTAGACTCCTGCCAGCGAATGGAAGCAGGCATCCAGTACGGCCGGAGGCAGAAGGTACTGTTCGTTCTCCGGCAAAGGGATAAGGCTGGCCTCAAAACTGTTTTCCGTCATGCGCAAGTGATCCACGACGCGGAAACCCGGGCCGTAGTTCAGGCCCAGCTTTGCGGTCAGGGCGTACAGCTCCTGTCCTGCCATGGTCCGTGCAGCGGGAGGCAGCTGCTCCATATCGGCAGGCTGTGCGCTTCCCGGTATCGCAATGGCACGCGCCCGCGCATGTTCTGTCCATTCCCCGCTGCTCAGGCGGGGACGGCTGCTGATGCGGATACAGCCATCTTCGGGATTCAGGCTGCAGCGCACGCACTGTGCATGACCGTTCTCGAAAACAAGGGGCGTCGTGATATCAAGAAATTCAAGGCTGGCCTGTTCCTTTCCCAGTCCCAAACGTGCCGTCGCCAGGGCGAGTTCCACATATCCGGCTCCAGGGAAAACAACGGCCCCACCGACATTGTGATCTGCCAGCCAGGTATCCTTGGCAGGATCGAGGATATTCTCCCAGGAAGGACTCGCGGCGTCCAGGGACCAGCCCAGCAGGGGATGCTGACACTTCTGGGCCGGCCGGCATTCGCTGGTATGGGTATACCAGCAGCGCTGTTTCTGCCAGGGGTAGTGCGGCAGGCGAACCCGTTTTGCAACGTGGGGGAAGAGGGCGCGTAAATCGGTCTGCCCACCCAGAAGATGGAGACGGGCAGCCAGCTGCACCAGGCGGGACCTGTGGTCGTCCTCGCGGGACAGACTGGAGAGTATACGCCCTTTAACGCCGACAGCCGTCAGATTTTCCCGGATGTAACGCTGCAGGATGGCATGGGGGCCGATCTCGACGAAAATACGGAATCCAAGCTGGCCCAGCTCCTGGACGGCGGCGGCGAAGTCCACAGGCTGACGGACATTTCGCCACCAGTACTCCTTGTCAAGGCCGCTGCCCCTCTGCTGTCCTCCGCTGACGGTGGAGACGAAAAGGATATCCGTGTCCCGGGACGGCTCAAGTCCATGGAGCTTTTGGGCAAGATCTTGCCGAATGGTCTCCATGTGCCGACTGTGAAACGCATATTCCAGGGCCAGCGAACGGAAAAAGATGCCTTTTTGTTGCATCTGCTCGCCGAAACAGGCCAAGGCTTCACTGCTGCCGGAGAGGGTGATGTTGCCAGGAGAATTGATCCCCGCGACTTCTAGGTCCCCGCCCAGACCAAGCTGTTGTATGATCTCGGTGGCGTTTTGGGCAGACACTGCTGCCGCGGCCATGCGTCCCATGCCCCGGGTCTTGCCCTGGGTACAACTGCGCGCGTAAATGATCTGTACCGCCTGTTCTGTGGATAGAGCTCCGGCAGCCCAGGCAGCGGCGATTTCGCCCACGCTGTGTCCTGTAACAGCCTGCGGTCTGATCCCCTGCTCGTGCAGGATCCTGGTAATGCCAAGCTGTAGAGCAAAAAGCAGCGGCTGGCTGACCGTCGTGTCATCCAGATAACCCGTTTCGCCGTGTAAAAGTTCGTGGACAAGCGAAGATCCTGTCAATGGGGCCAGCTGCTGGTCCAGTTCATCCACGACAGCACGGAAAGCGGCAGACTCGGCATAGAGATTGCGGCCCATGCCTTCCCATTGAGAGCCATTGCCCGTGTAAACGAAAACGATGCCGCTTTGCTCAACCGGAGCGCTTTCCATGACGATGGAGGAAGGATGCTCGCCCCCCGCAAAGGCTCGCAGGGCCGGAGCGATATCCGCAGGGCTCCTTGCCGAAAGGGTAAGACGTTTTTCCCAGCGTTCACGGTGGAAGGCTGCAGTGTAGGCCATCTCGTAGTACGACGGCTCTGCGCTTTCCCAATAGTCGGCATAGGACGCGGCAAGGTCGCGCAGGGCGGCGTCAGAGCGCGCGCTCAACAGCAGGGGGGGAAGGATTTGTGCGGTCTGATCTCTGTCGGTGACAGGCTGTTTCAGCGTCTGCACGATGAGATGGGCATTGACGCCGCCGAAGCCAAAGGAATTGACGCCTGCGGTATGCACGTCCGCGTCACGCAGCGACATGCCTGCAGCGGCGCAGACGATATTTAATTTTTGAAAATCGATATGGGGATTGGGAGTAAAATCCAGCGGCATGGGCGGCAGATCTGCCTTCTTCAGGGACAGTATGGCCGTGATCAGCCCCGCCATGCCGGATGCCGGTTCCAGATGGCCGAAGTTCGCTTTGACAGAGCTGATGGGAATGGGCTGCTGTCGTCCCGTGCCGTAGACAGTACCGATGGAGGCGGCTTCCACTGGATCGCCTGCAGGAGTTCCAGTGCCATGCGCCTCGATGAAGTCCACATCATCCGGGTCCAGTCCGCTCCGGGTAAGGACAGCGCGCATCAGCTCTGCCTGAGCCGTCACACTGGGGATGGTCAGGCCGGATTTGCGGGAGCCGTCCGCGTTGACACCGCTGGCCAGGATGACCGCATGGATGGTGTCCCCGTCTTTTTGTGCCTGCGGGAGCGGTTTGAGCAGGAGCACGGCCCCGCCTTCACCGCGCACATAACCGTCAGCGGCCGCATCGAAGGGGCGGCACTGTCCGCTGGCTGACAACATGGACGCATGGCTGAAACCAATAAAGGAGTAGGGATGCATGAGCAGACTCACGCCACCGGCCAGTGCCATGGGGATCTCGCCGTGGCGCAAGGCCTGACAGGCCTGGTGCAGAGCGACCAGCGAGGAGGAGCAGGCGGTATCTACCGCCATGGATGGGCCATGCAGGTCAAAAACATAGGAAAGACGGTTGGCTGCGATACTGAGGGTATTCCCGGTCATGGAATACGCCGTCATGCTGGCCAGATCATCCAGGGCATGCTGGCCGTAATCCATCCCGGAGATGCCGATATAGACACCGCACTGGCTTCCGGCCAAGGAGGTCGACTTTACCCCGGCATCCTCCATGGCCTCATAGGACATTTCCAGCAATAACCGCTGCTGCGGATCAAGCCAGGCAGCTTCGCGGGGCGAGATGCCGAAAAAACCGGCATCGAACTGATCTATCTGAGACAGGACACCCGCAGTGAACGTGACGCTCCGTCCCGGTTCGCTGCGTTTAGGATGCTGCAATTCTTCTATGGGCCAGCGATCTTCCGGGATACGGGAGATACCGTGCTTGCCCTCGCTAAGCATGCGCCACATGCTGTCTTCGTCGTTCGCGCCGCCGGGAAAACGGAAGGCCATACCTATGATTGCAATGGCAACGGGATGTCGAGGTGAATTCATAACTAGTTGTTCCATAAGATTACCAACAGACGCACTGTCGGTGATTGCTGGAGAAATAGATACTCTAGATAATCTGTAGATGCAACTCTGGTGTAAGGTAATTTATAGAAAAATTTATTTTTATATCCCAGTAAGATAAAATGTCACTTTTCCACAAACTTTCAGACGAGTTTTGGAAGTCACCGACAGTGCGTCTGTTGGTAATATGCTGATTTTTCAGGATTGTCTCTGAAGGAGGAATTGCCGAGTATGTAACCTCTTGGGGCATTTCCCCGGTGCGACAATTTTTTTCGTCTTGACAGAAGAGATGGCGATGCGAGCAAGGCTGACCGGTGACATGGAGGCTTTGATGTCTCCAACATCGCATGGTCGGAGGGGGGCGGTGTTCCTACGGGCAACCTTTTTCTGGGGCGCGAAGCAGTTGCAATAGATGTATTTCCGAGGAATATGCTGACCGTACCCGCAACTGCCAGCAGGGAATCATGCCCAAGATGGGCATAGCGCATGGTCGTGCGCGGATCGCGGTGGCCCAGTAGGTGCTGTACCTCATAGAGCGAATGCCCCGCATTGACCAGGATGCTGGCAAAGGTATGGCGCAGGTCATGAATGCGCACATCGGCAAGATTCAGCTGTCGGCGCAAGTGGTTCCAGAACAAGTAGATGTCGGAGAGCGGTCTGCCCGCTGTGCGCCCGGGAAAGAGCCAGGGGCAGTCGGGGCGGCGTGGCAAATGACGGATGATTGCTACGGCCTCGTCGGAAAGGACAATATGGCGTGGGCGGTTCGACTTGGAAAGGGGCACCGTCAGCAGATGTTTCTCCAGGTGGATATGCTCCCAGCGGGCCTTGAGGATTTCGCTCTTGCGTGCGCCGGTCAGCAGCAGAAGCTGCAGGGCCTTGGCCTCCAGGCGCGGGGAGCCGTGCAGGGCCTGCAAAAGCCGCCGTGCCTCATGCTGCGTCAGGTATCGCTCCCGCAGTTGCCGGGTCGGGAACGGAGCGATGCCCATGCACGGTGAAACAGGCAGCACTCCCCAGATGACCGCCAGTGAACAGACGCTCTTGAAAACGCTCAAGATACGGTTGCAGGTGGCTGGGGCAAGCCCCTTGGCAGCCAGCAAGCCCAACCAGATCTCGACGTCATTGCGCGAGATATCTTGCAGCGGATGCCGGGCAAAGGTCGGCAGGATATGCTGTCGTAGTATTCGCTCATCGACTTGCCAGCTGCGCTTGCGCAGGCGGATATAAGGGAGATAAAGCGACAGGATCATATCCTCCAGCCTCTGTATGCCTGCTGCATGTCCTGTACAGTTTTTCCGCTTACAGACGAATGGTGATGGTGTATTGGCAGCGGCAAAGAGCGAACGGTATGCCATAGGGTGCCCCCTGATTGGTAAAAGGAGTGACAAACCATGGTTTGGCGGCATACTGCCGCTATGGGCGTCAGCTCCATTTGAGTGGGTTGAAGCAGGAAGAGGATTCCCCTTTTTTCTGTGCCAGTTTAGTGACAAGCGCGGCGGAGCCCCGACAGGGGCGGGTATGCCTTAGGCAGCATAGCGCTGTGTCCTACGCCTGTTTATATAGAATGGGCAAATTTACGAAGGCGCATCTGGCTGAAAATACTAGATAAAGATTGATTTTTACAGGATGTTCGGTGTCCTGGCTGGGGAGCGGTTCATGTCGGTAGCAGGGACGGTACATTACATGAGACTAAAGTCAGGAAGGCATGAATTGCGGGCACAGAGACCCACAAGAATGGAAAAGTGCGAACGGGCATCATTGTTGCCCTGTTCACGCTTTTTAGCTTCTATCAGCTTGGCGTATGATTCATCTTCTCTCTCCGTCGTTTCCTTAAGGTCTGTCTGATGGAGTGGAAAGTATTTGCCGTTGTTATGCTCACCTCTGAATGAGCCCGAAGGTTACGAATATGGTTACTTGTTCTAGTCACAGGGTCTTGATGGCTTGGGAAGGGAAGGAGGCAAATCGAGCGTCTCCATCAGCAATTCTACCATACTAAAGGGCCAGTTGGACCGATGAAAAAAGACGGGAGAAATCCCGCCTTATTTGCATGAAACGAAAACCTCCTGCTAGGCGGGAGGCTCAAAAAAAGCTTAACTCTTTTCACAGGTTATATGATTTGCTAAGATTGGACTGCTGTCTGGCACCTATAACCATGAAGCAAATCAAAATAATGTTACTATGGGTGACATAAGGAGTTTACCCATACCAAATGGAACTGTAAATATCATGTAGTATTTGTTCCCAAATATCGGCGTTAGGTGTTCTATGGTGAGAAAAAACGTGCCATAGGTGAGATTTTACGCAACTTATGTGAATGGAAGGGAGTAAATATTATCGAGGCAGAATGTTGTCCAGATCATATATATGCTGGTTGAGATTCCTCCCAAAATGAGTGTTTCCGGATTGATGGGCTATTTGAAGGGAAAAACTAGCCTGATGATATATGAGCAATTTGGAGATTTATGATTTAAATATCGCAACTGTGAATTCTGCTGTCGTGGATATTGTGTGGATATGGCAGGTAAGAATGCAGCCAAAATTCGTGATTATATAAAAAAACAACTGGATGAAAACAAGCTGGGAACGCAGATGAGTCTCCCGTATGCCGGTAGCCCATTTACGGGCCGCAAGTAACAGAAGTGCAGAGGTCAGACCGCTATGTGCCTGCTAGGGCGCGGCTGGTAAAAAAGCCTTACAAGCGCATATGAAGAACCACCGGCTTTGCCGGTGGGGTCCTTTTTATCTTTCTGCTGCCCATACGCACGCAAATTGCTGCCAATAGCGCAGCTTATTCACAACAGGGAACCAGAAAAATTTTCTCAATTTGTGGGGTAGGCAGTGGGGCAGATTTGCCCCATAACGAAAAAAGCCCTTACGATTTCTCGTAAGGGCATGATTTCGTTGGCGTCCCCAAGGGGATTTGAACCCCTGTCGACGGCGTGAAAGGCCGTTGTCCTGGGCCGGCTAGACGATGGGGACGCATCGAACTCGTTCTATGTATGGGAAATGCTGCCGGAGGTCAAGCAAAAATTTTGGAATCTGCAAAATTTTTTTGAAAGGGTCGGAAAACATCCGTCGCAGCCTGTCCGATCCCCCAGCCTGCCCTTCTCCGCTGTCCGCCACTTACCAGATGGAGCGCACCAGGCAGACCACGCCGCAGATGGCGATGATGGCCAGCAGGACACGGCGGAACAAAAGCACGTTGATGCGCTTGACCACAGGGAAGGCCGCCAGGCTGCCCAGCATCACGCCGGGCGTCCCGTACATGGCCATGCCCAGCACCTCGGGCGTGAAAAAGCCGTGCCACCACTGCAGCACCAGAGTGATGATGCCGCGCAGCATGAAGAAGACGCTCACCGTGCCCAGAAAGACACGCGGCTCCCAGCCCACGGCCAGGCCAAAGGCGGCCATGGGCGGCCCGTCCAGGGCGATGCCCGTGCCCAGCAGACCGGCGCCGAAGCCGCAGGCCACGCCCACCGGCTGCAAGCGGGCCCCGCCGCCGCGCCCCCCATGCACATAGAGCTGCCAGTACACGAAGAACAGCAGCAGGATGCCCACGATGCCCTGCAGGACGGCGCCGGAACAGATCTGCAGCAGATAGACACCCGCAAAGGAGCCGGGCACCGCGCCCAGCAGCAGCCAGGGCATGGCATCGAAGCGGCAGAAGCGCACATGCATGGCGATCATGCAGGCATCCTTGAAAAAGCAGACCAGGCAGCTCAGAGGGATGAGCGCGTGCATGGGGATGGCCAGCGCCAGGAAGGGAAAGGCGAACATGGTGCCGCCGATGCCGCTGACACCGGAGACGAAACCACCGGCGAACCAGCAGACAAAAACAAAGATATCAAGTACATCGGGCATGGCATCCTCCTTTCTCGCCCCGGCATGGGGCCGTGCCCCCGCCGCCGTCATGGCTCTTACAGGGCTTTGCCTCCGCGGCAAGACAAGAATGCCTTTCTCCTGCCATCCCGGAGGGATGATGTCCATTCCGCCCTCCCCGCCCTGCTCCATGGCAAAGCCCCAATAGCCGACGGGATGCCACGCCCGCCGCCTCGCAGGCCTCTCGATGCGGACGAAGGAGACGGGCTGCCCCCTGCCGGAAAGAAGGGACAGCCGTTGTCCCCAAAGGGGGGCGCGTGCTGCGGTGCCCGGCGAGTTCCCGCAGTCCGCCTGTGGCCACGGCTGCGGAGACCCGCCCCATGGCATTTGCCCTCTCCCTGCCCGCCGCATGTGCCAAAAGGAACAACATCCGCGTCCCGGAGCGTGCCGCATCGACCTTTTGCCCGGACTGTGCTATGTCGGAAGGACCGTCGCCCAACCGGCGCCCGCCTTCCCGGCCCGCGCACAGCAGGAGAAGTCCATGCCGTCCGATGACTGTCTGAAAAAGCTCTACATAGAACCCACAGCGCGCTGCAATCTGCGCTGCAAGATGTGTTTCCGCAACAGCTGGAAGAACGAGATCATCGGCGACATGCGGCCGGAGACCTTCCGCAAGGCCATGACGACCATGCCCGACAGCGTGGAAACCGTCTTTTTCGGCGGCATGGGCGAGCCCCTGGCCCACCCGGACATCGTGGAGATGGTGCGCACGGCCTCCTCGCTGGGCAAGCGCGTGGAGCTGCTGAGCAACGGGACCCTGCTGGATGCCCGGCGCACGGCCGAGCTGCTGGATGCCGGTCTTGACATGCTCTGGCTGTCCATCGACGCCCTGGACGACGGCCGCTATGCGCAGATCCGCCGCAACAGCCAGCTGGCGCTGGTCAAGGAACATATCGTGGAGTTCAACCGCCAGCGCGCCCGTCTGGACAGGACCGTGCGTCTGGGCGTGGCCTTCGTGGTCATGAAGAGCAATGCCCACGAGCTGGCCCTGCTGCCCTATTTCTCCACCTACTACAAGGTGAACGAGGTCAACATCTCCAACGTCATCCCCACGGACGAGCATACGGCCTCGGAAGTGCTCTACAACAACGTGGTGGACTGGGGCCTGGGCGATCCCGCGCCCATGGAAAGTTCGCCGCGCATCCACCTGCCGCTCATGGACTGGCAGGACCCGGCGGCCCAGGAAGGCCTGCGCAGCCTGCTCTCCACCTCCATGTGCAGCGTCTACCTTTCCGGCCAGCGCGTCAGCCGGGCGGCCCGGCACTGCCGCTTCATCGACGAGGGCATGGCCTTCGTCAAGTTCGACGGCCATGTCAGCCCCTGCATGTCCCTGCTGCGCAATGCCACCCTTTACTGGCGCCAGAAGCAGCGCGAGACCCGCAGCCACTTTTTCGGCGATCTGGCGGAACAGGGCCTGGACGAGATCTGGAACGCCCCGGACTATGCCGACTTTCGCCGCCGGGTGCGCAATTTCGAGTTCTCGCCCTGCTACCGCTGCAGCCTGTGCGAGAACTGGGAACAGGGCCTTACCGACTGTTACGGCAACGATGCCCCCACCTGTGGCGGCTGCCTCTGGTCCGAGGGCGTCATCAGCTGCCCGTAGGCCGGGAGCGGGAAGGGGCCTCCCCGCCCCCCCAGCCCCGGCCCGCGGCTTGCCCTGCTCCGCGCCCGCCTGTAGCATGGGGCCATGCAGAAACCCGATCCTTCTTCCATCCCCCTCTCGCCCGGTGTCTACCTGTACCGGGACGGCAAAGGCCAGGTCATCTATGTGGGCAAGGCGCGCATCCTGCGCCGCCGCGTGCTCTCCTATTTCCGCCCCGAAGGCCTGCCCGCCAAGACCAAAGCCATGCTGGCCCACGCGCAGAGCATCGAATTCCTGACCACCACCACGGAAAAGGAAGCCCTGCTGCTGGAAGCCAGCCTCATCAAGAAATACCGGCCGCATTACAATATCGTGCTGCGCGACGACAAGCAGTACGTGCTCTTCCGCGTGAACATCAAGCACCCCTTCCCCCGGCTGGAGGTGGTGCGCAAGGCCCGGCGCGACGGGGCCCGCTATTTCGGGCCCTTCACGTCCTCGCTGGCCGCCCGCGAGACCTGGAAGCTGCTGCACCGGGCCTTTCCCCTGCGCCGCTGCTCCGACCGGGCCATGAAGAACCGCGTGCGCCCCTGCCTTTACCATCATATGGGCCAGTGCCCGGCCCCCTGCATGGGCCTGGTCACGGCCGAGGACTATTTCGAAGGCGTGCGCCGCGTCTGTGACCTTTTGCAGGGCAAGGCCGACCCCCTGCTCAAGGAATTGCACAGCCGCATGGAAGCCGCTGCGGAAGCCCTGGAATTCGAACAGGCCGCCGTGCTGCGCGACCAGATCCGCGCCGTGGAAAAGACCGTGGAACGGCAGGCCACGGTCCTGCCCGGCGGCGGCGACATGGACGTGCTGGGACTGTTCCAGGCGGAGCGGGGCCTGGCCCTGGGGCTGGTCTTCGTACGCGGCGGCGCCATGACCGACGGCCGGGCCTTCTACTGGCCGGGCCTGACCTTCGACGACGCGCCGGAGCTGCTCTTTTCCTTCGTGGGCCAGTATTACGAACAGCTCACCCCGCCGCCGCGCATCCTGCTGCCTTGGCTGCCCGCAGCCGTGCAGGAGGCTGACGGGGAAGACGGCGGCACGGACGGGGCCCCCGACGAGCGCAGCCTGCTGGAACAGGCCCTTTCCGAACGGCGCGGCGGCCCGGTGCGGCTGGTGGCGCCGCAGAACCCGGCCGACAACCGTCTGGTGGACGTGGCCCAGTCCAATGCCCGCGAAGAGGCCCGGCGGCGCGAAAAGCTGGAGGAAACGCCCCTGCCGGAACGGCTGGCGCGGGCCCTGCACCTGCCGGGCGCGCCCCGGCGCATCGAATGCGTGGACGTGTCCCATACCGGCGGCCGCCAGACCCGCGTGGGCATGGTTGTCTATGAGGACGGCCGCCCCAGCCCCGACCAGTACCGGGCCTATGCCATGCCCGACGGCGGCGACGATTACGGCACGCTCTATGCCTGGGTGGCCCGGCGTCTGGAAAGCGGCCCGCCCTGGCCCGACCTGATGCTCATCGACGGGGGCCGCGGCCAGCTGGCCGTGGTGGAACGCGCCCTGGCCGATGCGGGCAAGGCCGATTTCTTCCCGCTGGCGGCCATCGCCAAGGCCCGGGACGAGGCTGGCCATGCCGACCGGCGCGCGGGCAATGTGGCCGACCGCATCTTCCTGCCCGGCCGCAGCAATCCCCTGCCCCTGCGCGAAGGCTGCGCGGAGCTGCTCTTTTTGCAGAACGTGCGTGACGCCACGCACCGTTTCGCCATCGGCCGTCACCGCAAGGCGCGCGGTCAGGCCGCCCTTTCCGGCGAGCTCATGCGCCTGCCCGGCATCGGCCCGGCCACGGCACGCCTGCTCTGGGAGACCTTCGGCAGTCTGGAGGCCATGCGGGCCGCCAGCGTGGACGATCTGCGCCGCCTGCCCGGCATCGGGGCTTCCAGGGCAGCCCTGCTGCACGAAAAGCTGAAAGGGCTGGAGGGCTGAGGAAACGGGAGCACGTCTCCCCTGCCCTTCCCCCGTCTTCCCGCTCTGCCGCGGCTTGCAGGATGGCGGGAAGGAAAAGGGGCTCTTCACGCCTTCGCCGCTCCCCTCGGGGAACAGGGGGACAGGCCGCCTCGCGCGAGAGCGCCATGGCGGCAAAAAACGATAAAAAGCCCGCCGGAGAAGACTCCGGCGGGCTTTTTTGTACATCCGGCAGGCCTTTCCCCTGTCCCATGCAAGGATGGGGATACCGGACGAACGGGGGCGCTCTCCTGCCACAAGGAGGGATCGCCCCGGTCCGTCCTTCGGGGAACCGGCGTGCGCTATGCGGCCTCCGATGCGGCCTCCGTCTGCTTTGAGGACAACAGGGCCAGCAGCAGCCCCAGGATCGCTCCCAGGACAGCCGCGAACAGGACACGGAAGGACGGGGGCAACAGGAACGTCACGGTATGGACCGGGATCCAGAACCAGAGCAGGGAGCGGCACAGCACGTTTTTCCAGAAGCCGTTCCAGTCCACGGACTGCAGGAGCCTGCCGGTCTGCGGAGCATTCCAGAGGCAGGCCAGACGCCCCTGATACTGGGCGATGTGCAGGTCAGCCACCTTGTGCGCGATCATCATGATGGGAGCAAACATGGTGTTCATCGTCAGGCTGACGGAAAACGCCGTCAGGATCTTCGTCGTGCCCAGCGGGCCGGAAAGGGCCTGTTCCGCCGCTTCCATGCCGAGCAGGTGCAGGATGGCCGGCGCTCCCGCAGAAAAGATCATGAAGGCTGCCGAGATGGCGACCCCCAGGCAGCCCCACACCACGGCGCGGGGGATGAGGCCGAAGCCGGCCGTCACATAAACCCCTTTGGTCAACCGCAGTGCCAGGCATTCGCCCAGGGTCGCCAGCAAGGCGAACTTGCAAAAGCCCATGAAGAAAGGATGCCCCGCCGTCATGGAGGTGTAGGCCTCCATGACGCTCTCGGAACACAAAAGGACCAGGGCGCAGAACGCGATGCCCCCCATGCAGACGAGGTCTGCCGTACGACTGCCGAATCTTGCCTGCATACGACTACCCCCGCTGTCCCGCGCTGAAATCGAGCGTCGATGCCAGCTGTTCCCGCGGGATGTCGAACACGCTGCCATGCGGCGGCAGGGCTTCTTCCCGCATGAAGGCCGGAACATCGTCCTCGGAGGCCTCAATATGCGCGCCGGCATTGAAGCGCTTTTCGTTCTCCAGCGTCTGCCGTCCCAGCGCCAGCACGTCGTCCGGCGTCCAGCTGCCGCCGTAGACCCCGGCCAGCATCTCGCCCACAAGGCCGAAGACCGCCGCATCCTCCGAGGGCATGGCCGAAAAGATGCACATCCCGAGGCTGTCAAAGACGGCCATCAGCGTCTGGGCGGCCCGCGAAGCCTCCACTTGTCCGGCAGTCCCCAGGGGATCCAGCCCCGGCATGCCGATGGTATTGCCCGCGGTATGGTCACCGCCCATGGGCGACGTGGCGCACGTGACGCCCGTGCCCTTCAGCGCCCGCGGATCATAGCCCGCCAGCGCCTGACGCTTGACGACAGGGATGCGCCGCACCCCGTATCGCTTGCCGAAGCGTTCCGTCCCCTCGGCCAGCTCCCGGCCCAGCACCGTCCCTTCCCGCATCTGGCGGATCATGTCGAGGATGCCGGCCGAGTCACCGTAGGGAAGGAGCCCGGCTTCCATGGCCATGGCGATGGTGGCCCCGGTCTCCATGGTATCGAGCCCGGTATCGTCGCACAGCCGGTCCACCGCCGCGACCGTATCCAGGTCCGCCACATCAAGGTTGGAGCCGTTGAGCGCGATGGTCTCGTATTCCATCCCCGAAGTCAGGTACTCACCATCAGGGCCATGATAAACATTGGAGCAGGCGATGGGGCACCCCACCTGGCAGGCATGGGTCATCTGGCCGCCGCGGGCCTGCTGCAGGGCCTGCATGCGCTCCCCGGAAAGGCCGTCCGCGCCTTCGAACCTGCCGGTCCGGTAATTGCGCGTGGGCATGGCCCCCATCTCGTTGATGACCGTCACCAGGGATGCCGTGCCGAAACGGGGCAGGACGGACCCCGTCATGGGATGCTCGCGCAAAGCTTTCATATAGGCCTTGCTGGCTGCGCGGAAGCGGGCGGCGTCTTTCATGGCGGGACGCTGGTTCCCCTCCAGGAAAACGACGGCCTTGAGCCCCCGGCGGCCCATGACGGCCCCCAGACCGCCCCGGGCCGCAGCCCGTGAAGGATGCCCCTCCCTGTCCGTGACCTGCACCGAGGAGTTGAGGTACCGCCGCTCTCCGGCAGGACCGATACAGACGATGGAGATGCCCTCCCCGTAGCGGCTGCGCAAGAGCTCGCAGGTCCTGTATGTCCCCTGCATGGCCAGCCCCTCGGCATCATCCAGGCGGACATGGTCCTGGCCGACGACCAGGACCCGCATACCGTCGGCACTGCCGGAGACCACAAGGGCACGCAGCCCCAGCTTGGCCATGGCAAGACCGGCGGTCCCCCCGGCGTTCGCCTCCTTGATGGTGCCTGTGAGCGGACTTTTGCCGCCAAGGGAAAGGCGCCCGGACGTGGCCGCCAGGGTCCCCGCCATCAGGCCGTTGCAGATCACCAGTTTGTTGTCGTCCCCCAGCGGGTCGCATGCGGGATCGATCTCCTTCAGCAAAAGGGCCGCTATCAGGCCCCTGCCGCCGAGCATGGGATACGTTTCGTCTGCATCCTCATAGCTGCTGTTTCCTGTGCGCATATCGAGTCGCAGTATCTTCATTGCATTGCTCCATCTGCCATATCTGGGTTCCATCCGGGAACAGTCTCTTTGTATTGGCAGATTCTAAATGCAAGCTGCGTGCCACACTCGTGATGCTTTTACCTGCTGCCGGCCGCTCTGTCCTGCCCATGCTTCGGACGAAAAGCGGCTGTTGCCGGAAACCGGCAAAGGCCCTTCCGGCAGTCGGCATGATGCATACAGGCCGCACCGCAGCCCCCGGCCGCGGCCTTGCACAGGATTTGCATTTTCCCTCGCGGTATCCGGCCGCCATACGGGCGGCGCCCCTGCGCCCACTGCGATACGGCGACAGGAAAACTTCCATGCCATGAGGAGACGCCATGTACACCTGTGCCGTACGCCCGGAGATAGCCAGCCTGAGCGCCTATGTTCCCGGCATGTCCATTGCCGAGGTCAGGGAGCGCTACGGGCTTTCCCGTGTCATCAAGATGGCCAGCAACGAAAACCCGCTGGGGGTATCGCCGCTGGTACGAAAGGTGCTCGCCACCAGTCAGGAAGAGGCCTTCCGCTATCCGCAGGGCGGCAATCCCGCGCTGCGGGAAGCCCTGGCCCGTGCGCACCATGTCTCCCCGGAGCGCATCGTCGTCGGCAACGGCTCTGACGAGATCATCGACATGCTGATCCGCATGCTGGCCGTACCGGGCAGACATTCCGTGGTCTGCTTCGAGCCCTGCTTCAGCCTGTATCCCATACAGGCCAGGATCTGCGGGGTGGAGACGCGTCGCTGCCCCCTTTCCCCTGACTACAGTTTCGACCTCGATGCCCTGTTTTCCCTGGTGGATGCCGGGACCCGTCTCGTCTTCGTGACGACGCCGGACAATCCCTCCGGCTACTGCCCGCCCCTGGCGGCCATGCGCCGTCTGGCAGAACAGCTGGAAAGACATTTTCCCCGCTGCCTGCTGGTGGTGGACGAGGCCTACATGGACTTTGCGGGCGCTTCCTGCGGGGAGGCCCCCCGCTTTTCCCTGCTGGCTTCAGGGGATTTGCCCGCCAATGTGGCCATCCTCAGGACTTTCTCCAAAAGTTACGGACTGGCCGGGCTGCGTCTGGGATACGGAGTGCTGCCTGCCGAACTGGCCGGGTTCTACTGGAGGGCCCGGCTGCCGTTCTCGGTCAACTCTCTTGCGGAAAAAGCCGGGCTGGCCGTGCTCCGGGACAGCGAATTTCGCAGGGCCACCCTGGAGTGCATACGCTCCGGACGGTGCCGGCTGACAGAGGGATTGCGACTTTTGGAATGTGATGTCTGGCCAAGTGAAGCAAACTTCCTCATGATACGTCTGCCTGAAGGATACGATGCTTCCTCATGTTTTGAGCATCTTTTGCAGTGCGGTATCATCATCCGTCCGCTTTCAAGCTACGGTATGCCTGACAAACTCAGGATAAGTATAGGGACAAAAGAAGATAATGAAGCTTTTTTGGAGGCATTAAGATCTTTTTTTGAAAAATCCTTTTAAAGATATAACCTTTTTTATACCAAGACTCCCTCTTCACAAGCTTTTTCCTGCACATGCCTGGGACAGGACAAATGTCCTTAAAGAGAACATGTTTGTTCTTCTTAAGGACATTTCTTGTACATGCTCAGGACATATTTTCCACTTAAAAAATTATCTTATTGAAATAATTTATTTTTTTCGATGGTACGCAACTTGCTATTTTATGAACAAGCGAGCCGGGAGTTTTTCTCTTCCATGTATCCGCTGCATGCGGAGGGGAATGGAAGAAGATTTTCTCCGTTACCGTCTCTTTTGCGAATATGTCATGGATGCGTCAGCATTTGTTTGTGTACGCAAAAAACTCTGTTGATGCATCATGATGGGGGAAAATCGCAAAAGAAGTTGTCTATCAAAGATATTGTAATGTTCGGGAGGAAGTATGAAGAAATTTGCAAGAATAGCGCTGACGGCCTGTCTGCTTCTTGGCATAGCTGCGCAGGCCAATGCTGTCGACTTCAAAATAAAAGGCAGATGGATCAGCCTTTTCGACTACGGACAGAACGGGAACATGACGGGGGGCAACGGATCGACAGGCTATGCCAAGGGCTTTGACAACTTCGAAGCCCTGCAGCGCTGGCGCATCCAGCTGGATGCCGTTGCTTCCGAAAACCTTTCCGGCACGGTGCACTTCGAGATCGGCAAGCACCGCTGGGGCCAGGCCTCCACAGGCGGTCAGCTGGGATCTGACTCCAACATGGTCCGCCTCAAGCATGCCTATATCGACTGGCGTGTCCCGGAGACCGATCTGAAGTTGCGCATGGGCATCCAGGCCATCAACCTGCCCGGATTTGCCACGGACTCCCAGGTCATGGGTTCCGATGTGGCCGGCATCACGGCCAGCTACACCTTCAATGACAATGTGGGCCTCACCGCCTTCTGGGCCCGTGCCTACAACGACAATTTTCTCGGCAGCGACGACGATGCGCCCAACAACAAGCAGAATTTCATGGATAACGTGGACTTTTTCGGGCTTGTGCTGCCGCTCACCTTTGAAGGTGCCCGCATCACGCCCTGGGTCATGGGCGGCATGATCGGCCCCAATGCCTTCCGCACGCAGGACGGCTACCTGACCAACATCGCCAACTGCTATTTCGTGCCCAACCTGACGGCGCTCAATTACGGTTTCCACGGCAACAAGCTCACCGGCTACGGCACGGCCTTCTGGGCCGGCCTGACCGGCGAGGTCACGGCCTTCGATCCCTTCCGCCTGGCCTGGGACTTCAACTACGGCTCCGTCACCTATGACGACGGCGCCGCCAGCCGCCGCGGCTGGCTGGCCTCGGTACTGCTGGAATACAAGCTGGACTGGGGCATCCCCGGCATCGTCGGCTGGTACGCATCCGGCGATGACGACGACCTGGGGAACGGCTCGGAACGCCTTCCCTACACGTCCGTTGACGAAATGGGCAATTCCTTTGCCACCTACGCCTTTTACGGCAGCCGTCCCGGCAGCGACCGAGACTGCCTCATCGGCCGCTCCATGGCGGGCACCTGGGGCGTCGGCCTGCGCATCCGCGACCTGAGCTTCATGGACAAGCTGAAGCACCACCTGCGCGTCAACCTCATCGGCGGCAGCAACGACCCGGGCATCCTCAAATCCATCCATGAAAAGACGGGCGTCTGGATGTCCCCCAACAACTACGACGGCCAGACCATCATGGGCATGGACACCCTGTATCTGACCCGCAATGACACCATCCTGGAATGCGGCATCAAGAACGACTACCAGATCTACGAAAACCTCAAGTTCAGCCTGGACTTCTCCTACATGGCCCTGTGGCTCGACAAGAGCGATGACGTCTGGGGACAGAGCCGCATCAACGGACGCAATGACGACGTCCGCGATGCCTGGAACATCACCGCCGGCTTCACGTATACCTTCTAAGCAGGCCCTCCTCCGGTCTGTTCAGGCGGCCAGCCCACTGGCCGCCTTTTTTGTTCCGGGACGCGGCACGCGTCCCGGCCTGCCCACCCTGCCGGGAAGGGAGGCATGCCCGAAGGCAGGCCTCCTTTCCCGGATCATCTGCCCGATCTCAGGGCCGCGATGTCGATACCCATCCGGTGCAGCTTGGCATACAGGGCGCTCCGGGCGATGCCCAGCTCCTGGGCCGTCTTGCGCATATTGCCCCCGTTGGCCTTCAGGACGTCCAGCAGGATCTCCACTTCACGGGATTGCAGGGTCCCTCCCCGGCCCGTGTCCCTGCCGGGAAGGACCGCGGCCGGGATATTGCCGGGAGCGGGCGCGGCCTGCCACCTGTTCCTGCCGCCCAGGTCCTCGTCTTCCCGCTCCAGAAGGGAAAGCGGCAGGTCTTCCCGCTCTATGGTATCCCCGCGGGCGATGTTGAGGGAACGCTCCACGATGTTCTCCAGTTCCCGCACGTTCCCCGGCCAGGGATAACGGCTGAAGATCTCGGCGACCTCTGCCGAGAACCCCCGGCATGGCTTGTGGATGGCCTGCACGCCGGCCCGGAGGAAAGATTCCGCCAGCAGCATGACGTCCTGCTGTCTTTCCCGCAGGGGCGGGACATCGATGGTCAGCACGCTCAGGCGGTAGAACAGATCCTCCCGGAACGAGCCGTCGCGCACGCTCTGCTGCAGGCGCTTGTTGGTCGCGGCGATGATGCGGACGTCGATCGGCCGGGAGAACTTGCCGCCGATACGGCTCACTTCCTTGTTCTGGATGACGCGCAACAGGTTGATCTGGGCCTCCAGCGGCATGTCGCCGATCTCGTCCAGGAAGATGGTCCCCCCTTCCGCCAGTTCAAACTTGCCCGGCTTGCCCTGCTTCTGCGCGCCGGTGAACGCCCCGGGGTCATAGCCGAACAGCTCGCTCTGGATGAGGTCTCGGGGCAGGGCGCCGCAATTGACGACCACAAAAGGCGCATTTTTGCGGGCGCTGGCATTGTGGATGGCATGGGCGAACAGTTCCTTGCCGGTGCCGCTCTCCCCGAGGATGAGGGTCGTGATGCTGCTGTGCGAGGCGACCTTGCTGAGTTCGATGGCCTTCTGCAGGCTGGGGGACTCGCCGATGATGCTGGAGAACGTATAGATCGCCTTGGCCCCCACGCTGTGGGCGGCAAGCCGCTGCGCCTTGCTGGCCTCATGGAGGAAGAGGACCATGCCCTTGTCGTTGGGGATGGGCGCTGCGGACAGCATGCATTGCAGCGATCCGCCGTCCGTCAGGTTGAAAAAGCACTCCCTGTCCCGGATATTCTTGCGGGACTGGATCATCATCAGCAGGGACTCGGCGCTCCCCAGCACATCATTGATGTTGCCCAGGGGCGCAGGCGGCGGCGAGATGTGGAGCATGCTCCGGCCGGTGCAGTTGGCGGCCTTGATCCCCCCGTTCTTGTCCAGGACGACGATCCCGGTGTCCACCTGTTCCAGGATGGCCTCCTGGTCGCTCAGCAGGTCATGCAGATGGTGCTGGTCACTGATGTCCTTGGCAGCCATCAGGACCATGCCCGAGGTATGCAGATGATAGAGCTCCAGCGGCAGGGCGATGGTCAGCACCCCCAGCATGCGCCGCTTGCCGCCAAAGATGGGCGCCGAGATGCAGCACAGGTCTTCTTCCTCCCGGATGAGATGCTCTGCTCCGAACAGCTCCACCACACTCTGTTCGCGCAGGCACAAGGCCGTGCTGGTGGTCCCCTCGTATTCTTCCCCCATCAGCATCCCCAGGGAAAGCAGGGCCGCCGCCGCGCGGCTCTTCGTCCCCACATGCTTGTGCAGCAGCACCCCGTCGCCGCTGGTGAGCAGGACGACGGTGGAGGAACTGCCCAGGATGGTGTTCAGGTATTCGATGACGGGGATGGCACAGGCCAGCAGTTCCCTGTTCTGCTGCATGGCATGGGTCAGGGCGCTCTGCTCGAGGCATGTCCTTTTTTTGGCCAGTTTCGTCCCCAGAAAAGGAAGACAGCGTTTCCACGACTCCAGGACAAGAGGACGCACCCGGCCTTCCGCCGCAGCCTGATCCCCTGCCAGGAATGCCTGCTTTGCCTTGACGATATCCTTCCAGTACGCCGCATCACGATAATCGATAGTTTTCCCCACAAAGACCTCGCTCAAGGTTGACGACCGGTTTATATGACCTGAAACAGGACACCACAAACACCGGACATTGTCCACAAAGAAAGCACATGTCCTGTATTTGGACATATCAGCATGTCCTCACGGCCTTTCCGCGCCGCCCGCATGTGCTCCTTTCTTCACAAGCAACAAGCAGACCAAAATATAACAGGCTAAAAACTCTCGTTTTTTTATATTTGGCATGTCCTGTGCATTAAGTGGGACAAATTTCACTTCTATGCAAGGAGATGTGTCATGATGAATTGCTGCTGCTGTGAAAGTCAGCAAGAAGCGTGGATCCGCGAAGCTGCCGAAGGCAAGCCCAACCGGTTCCGCAAGGACAACCCCCGCGTCATCGACATGCTGGAGTCCTTTGACTGCACTCCGCCCTATGTCGACATCGAGCGCGCCCGCTATTTCACCGAATCCATGAAGCAGACGGAAGGCCAGCACCTGACCCTGCGCTGGGCCAAGGCCCTGATGAACGTGGCCCAGAAGATGCCCGTCTATATCGAAGATACCCAGCTCATCGTGGGCCGTCTGGGCACCGACAAGGGGCGCTACGGCATCGTCTATCCCGAACTGGACGGCGACTTCTATGAAGGTGTCCTGGCTGACTTCGCCACGCGCGAGAACCCGCCGATCCGCATCGACAAGGAAAACATCCCCGTCCTCCTCGGCGAGATCGGCTCCTACTGGAAGGGCAAGACCTACCATCACGCCCTGTTCCAGAACATGCCGGAATTCTGCCGCCACAATGCCTATTCCGATGCCGAGGGCCTCTCGCCCCGCTACATCGTTTCCGAGTCTTCCTCGCTGCGTTCCAGCCTGCAGTGGGTGCTGGACTTCGACAAGGTGCTGAAGCTGGGCTTTGCGGGCGTGAAGGCCGACGCCATGCGCCGCCTGGAGGCCCTGGACCCCGAGAACCCCGCTGACCAGCTGTACAAGCGCCCCTTCCTGGAAGCCGTGGCCCTGGTCTGCGACGCGGTGGTGGTCTTTGCCCACCGCCATGCTGCCCTGGCCCGTGAAAAGGCCGTGGCGGAAAAAGATCCTGTCCGCAAGCAGGAACTGCTGGAGATCGCCGAACGCTGCGAATGGGTGCCCGAACATCCCGCCCGCACCTTCCATGAAGCCGTGCAGTCCCACTGGTTCGCCCAGGCCTTCTCCCGCCTGGAACAGCGCACGGGCTGCATCATCTCCAACGGCCGCATGGACCAGCAGCTCATCTCCTACTACCGTCAGGACATCAAGGCCGGCATCCTGGACGAGAAGAAGGCCCTGGAGATCCTGGGCTGCATGTGGTGCCAGATGGCCCAGTTCATCGAACTGCCCCTGTCCCCCGGCGTCATGGACACCCAGGCCGGCTTTGCCCACTGGGAGGCCGTGACCATCGGCGGCCAGACCACCGAAGGCCTGGATGCCACCAATGAGCTGACCTACCTGCTGCTCAAGTCCAAGCGCGAGTTCCCCACCCACTATCCCGACCTGGCCGTGCGCGTCCACGCGCGTACGCCGCAGCGCCTCCTGTGGGACGTGGCCGAGACCATCAAGCAGGGGCAGGGCTATCCCAAGCTGCTCAATGACGAGGAGCTGATCCCCCGCATGCTGGCCAAGGGCGCCCCGGCCAGCGAAGTGTTCGACTACGTGGTCAGCGGCTGCAACGAGACCCGCCTGATCAACCGCGAATCCTACATGAGCCCCGGCACGCAGGTGAACCTGGGCGCGGTCCTGGAACTCGTGCTGCGCAACGGCCGCCTGAAGAAGTTCGGCGACGAGCTCTTCACCTTTGAAACGGGCGACCCCTGCAGCTTCAAGACCTGGGAAGAGTTCTGGGATGCCTACGTGAAGCAGCAGAACAACCTGATCAAGTCCTCCTTCATGCTGCAGGACACCATCCACCACACGCGCGCCAAGTTCTTCGCCAGCCCCCTGGCCTCCGGCCTGCACTCGCTCTGCATGGATTCCTGCGTGGACCTCAACAGCGACGTGGCCCCCGAAGGCGCCCTCGACATCGCCTTCTTCGACGCCATCGGCTTCGGCACCGTGGTGGACTCCCTGTCCGCCATCAAGACCCTGGTCTTCGAACAGAAGCGCCTGAGCATGAAGGAACTGCTGGAAGCCCTGGACTGCAACTTCGAAGGCAAGGAAGACATCCAGGCCCTGCTGCAGGGCGCGCCGAGCTTCGGCAACGGCGACCTCGAAGTGGACACCCTGGGCCGCATGCTGGAAAAGTCCGCCCTGGACTTCACCGCCCGCTATGCCGGCAAGAACGGTGTGCAGCCCCTGGAGATCCGCACCACCTCCGTTACGGCCAACGTGCCCCACGGCAAGTTCGTCGGCGCTACCCCCAACGGCCGCAAAGCCTGGATGCCGCTCTCTGACGGCAGCTCCCCCTCGCATGGCAGCGACCGCAACGGCCCCACCGCCGTGCTGCTCTCCCAGTACCAGAGCACCAACTGGAACGCCGCCAACCGCGCCTGCCGCCTGCTGAACATGAAGATGGCCCCCAAGACCGTGGAAGGCGAAGAAGGGACCAAGAAGCTGGTCGACCTGATCCGGGCCTTCATCAACCTGCGCGTCTGGCACCTGCAGATGAACATCATCAACCGCGAGACCCTCGTGGCCGCCCAGAAGGATCCGCAGAAGTACAAGAACCTCGTGGTCCGCATCGCGGGCTACAGCGCCTACTTCGTCGACCTTTCTCCTGACCTGCAGAATGACCTGATCGACCGTACCGAACAGGAAAACTGCGATTAACCCCACTCCGGGCAGGGATCCAGCCCCCTGCCCGGGCCTCAATCCTTTATCCAGAGAACATCATGAAATTCATCGATTTTCGTTTCCGTCCCTGCGTCAAGGCCGTTGTCGATTCCATCCTGAACAACCCCGTGTTCGGCGGCTTTGTGGCCGAGACCGGCTTTGGCAGCGGCCCCGCCCCGACCCTGGCCGAAGAAGTGGAGCTGTTCAAGAGCCTGGGCGGCGTCAAGTTCGTCATGAACGGCCGTGACTGCGAATCCGTCTCCAAGGCCGCTTCTTCCAACGACGGCGTCCTGGAGACCATGAAGGCCTACCCCAATGAAGTCATCGGCTTCTACGGCATCGATCCCTACAAGGGCATGGACGCCATCTATGCCTTCAAGAAGGCCGTGCTGGAAGACGGTTTTGCCGGCGCCTCCATCGATGGCGACATCTGCCACCTGGACGTGTGCTCGGCCAAGTTCTATCCACTGTACACCGTCTGCTGCGAGCTCAACGTGCCGGTCATCATGACCACCGGCCCCGCTCCCATGCGCGGCGTCTCCATGGCCCACACCTCCCCCGTGAACGTGGACCGCGTCGCGGCCGATTTCCCGGATCTGCGCATCGTCATGAGCCACGCCGCCTGGAACTACCCCCACGAGGCCCTGGCCACCGTGTTCCGGAACGAGAACGTGTACATGGACATCTCGGACATGACCATGAACATGTGGATGGACCTGTACGTCCCCCACATCAACGACCGCATCGCCGACAAGGTCTTCTTCGGCAGTGCCCATCCCTTCACGCACATCGCTGAAGCGGTCGAGGTCATGCAGGGCTTCGGCCTGACCGAAGAGGCCCGCCGCAAGGTGATGTACGAAAACGCCGCTGCCTTCCTGAACATCGCCTAACCATGACCGGTCCCCGGGGGAAGGCGGCTTCCCCCGGGATTTTTTTTTGGATCGCATCCCGTTCCCGTCTCCAGGAGGGCCTGCCTTCTCAAGCATATCATCCCAAAGGACAACCTATGACGCCAACCTATGACAACATGTCCCGTGAAGAACGCAGAACGCTGCATGGCGTCGTCATCTCCGTCATCGCGGGGCAGCTCCTGGCTCCGTTCATGCACTCCGGCGTTGCCGTGATGCTGCCTTCCATAGGGCGGGAACTGCATGCCAGCGGCGCCCAGCTCGGTCTTGTGGGGACCGTTTACTGCCTGGCTCTGGCCATTTTTCATCTCGTCATGGGCAGGGCCGGCGACAAGTGGGGCCGCAAGCGCGTCTGCCTGTGCGGCATGCTGCTGCTCACGTCCGCCGTCACGGCCACTGTTTTTTGCCCCGGCATCGAGACCGTCATCGGCCTGCGCTTTCTGCAGGGCATGGGGACGGCCACGGTCAATACCTGCGCGCTGACCATGATGGTCGCCTGTTCCCCGCCCAACCTGCGGGGGCGCATCTTCGGCCTCACCATGACCAGCGTTTATCTGGGCCTGGCTGTGGGCCCCGTGGTGGGCGGCTATATGGACACGACCTTTGGCTGGAGGAGCCTTTTCGGCGTCCTTGGGGGCGTCGGGGCGTTCTCCTGCATCGTCATGAGCGTCTTTGTCCGCCGCGAATGGAAGGAAAAGCCCGAGGCGCCCTATGACTGGACGGGCCTCTGCCTTTTTGCCGGCGGCATGACGGCCTTCGTCATGGGGACCGTAGGGCCCGTGCCTCCCGCCGTCGCCCCGTTCTGTGCGGGAGCCGGGCTGCTCGGCATCGTGCTGTTCGGCATGCACCAGACGCGGCTCACCTCGACGGAGCCCCTTCTCGACGTCAAACACCTGCTCCACAACAGGGTGTTCGTCCTGAGCAACATCGCCTCCCTGGCCATGTTCAGTTCCCTTTTCGCCATCACCTTCTTTTTCAGCCTGTATCTGCAATACGTCAAAGGCTACAGCGCCCGGGATGCGGGCTTCGTGCTGTTTGCCGAACCGCTGGCCCAGCTGGCGTTCACGGCCATCGCCGGTGTCATGGCCGACAAGCACGGCGCCGAGCGCATCGCCCTGATCGGCGCCGGGGTCGGTGCCGTCAGCCTGGGGCTGGGCACTTTTCTGGATGCCGGATCGGCCCTGTGGCAGCTGTACCTGATCCTCTGCCTCAACGGGCTGAGCATCGCCCTGTTCAGCGCCCCGAACACGGTCGTCATCATGGGCTCGGTGGCGCCGCAGCACATGAGCCAGGCATCCGGGCTCGTCGGGACCGTCAGGACCATGGGCATGCTGTGCAGCATGATGATCGCCACGGGCCTCGTCCGCTGGCGTATCGGCGACGCCCCCATCAGCAGCGGCAATATCCCCGATCTCCTCGCGGCCATGCATCAGGCTTTCTTCATGTTTGCCGCCATGTGCACGATCAGCATCCTTTGCTCTGTCGGACGAATGAAACGCTAACCGCAACTGGAGAACCAATGATGTTTTCTGAAGATACCCAAGTGACCGGCATCGTTTTCAACATCCAGCACTATTCCGTGCATGACGGCCCCGGCATCCGTTCCAATATCTTCCTGAAAGGCTGTCCCCTGGCCTGCCGCTGGTGCAGCAACCCCGAATCCCAGTCCCCCAGGCCGGAGCTGGCCTTCAAGGAGGGGCGCTGCCTCGGTCTGGACAAGTGCACCCGCTGCCTTGGGGCCTGCCCGCACCAGGCCATCCGCCCCGGCAGTGACGGGAAGCCCGTCATCGACCGGACGCTGTGCCGCGACTGTGCGTTCCAGTGTGCCGCGGCCTGTCCGCCGCATGCCGCCATCGTGTATGGTGAGCACCGCACCGTGGATTCCGTGCTCCAGGAAGTGGAAAAGCAGGAGATCTTTTTCAGCACCTCCGGCGGCGGCATCACCCTTTCTGGCGGCGAGCCCCTGTTCCAGGAAAAATTCGCTCTGGCCCTCCTGAGGGAAGCACGCCGCCGTCGTCTGGCCACAGCCGTGGAGACCACGGGCTTCATGCCGTGGGAGCGTCTGGAACAGGCCGTGGAGCTGCTGGATACGGTCATTTTCGACATCAAGCACATCGATCCCTCGGAACACCGGAAAGGCACCGGAGTGGACAACGGCCTCATCCTGGAAAATTTCCAGCGTCTGGTCACGCGCTTCCCCCACAAGGACATCCTGGTGCGGACGCCGGTCATCCCCGGGTTCAACGACACGCAGGACGTGCTGACCGCCATAGCGGAACTGGTGCGTCCCTTCCCCCAGGTCCGCTATGAGCCCCTTCCGTACCATCGCCTCGGGACACAAAAGTACACCTTCATCGGCAAGACCTGTCCCATGGGGGATGTTCGTCTGGATAATGAATTTTTCAAACAGGCCCTGCATAAGCTGCATGACATCCTTGGTGAGCGCCTGATACAGCCAAAAGGAAAGTCTATATAAGTAGCATTCCTTATCGTATGCCGTACCGGCGTCTTTCTTCGAAAGGTAAAAGAAAAGAGGTATTGATTTTTCAATACCTCTTTTTTCTTATCCTGATGCAAATAAATCGCTTTAATAGGTTATGCAGATCCTGCTAGGCTCTTTGGGGACCCTGCAGACCGGCATCCACAAAAGCAACATGTCCTCGACATGTACACATCATGTACATTTCATGTATTCAAAAAGGACACTTATATAATACTATTTAATAATATATTGAAATAATTTATAAATATTTTTGGCACAATCTTTGCTGCTTCTCTTGCCAATGGCGCACTCCGCTCTCCCCCAGCGGTCATACGCACGACGTTCTTTCGGCAAGGTCCTGACAGACAAAAAAGACGCGTACACGTCAGCTATTTTGGTCTGCAAATTTTCAAGAGGATAGTTCCTAGACAAAAAGGAAAACAGAAAATGGCAGAGAAGCGTCCCAACAACTATTTTGACGACATCCCCACGTCCCACAGACAGATAAAAGTCTTCATGATCATTGTTCTGGCCTATATCTTTGACCAGATGGATAATATGGTACTTGGCTATGTGGCGCCTTCCGTCATGCGTTCCTTTGGCATCGGCATGCAGGAATTTGCCCCTGCGCAGTCACTGTACTTCTTTGGCATGATGCTTGGTGGCATCGTTGCCGGCGTCATCTCCGACAAGTTCGGTCGCCGCAAGGCCTTCATGCTGGGGTGTTTCACCTTCTCCACCGCCACGATCCTGACCGGCATGACGGACAACATCTATACCTTCACCCTGTGGCGGGTGATCACGGGCTTTGCCGTCCTTGGTACCGGTGCCATCTCCTTCACCTATCTGGCCGAGACCATTTCCTCGCAGGACCGTTCCAAGTGGTCAGGCATCGTCGTGGGCGTCGGCCACATCTCCATCCCCTTCATCGGCTTCATCGCCATGGAAGTCGTCCCCATGGGGCCGGAAGCCTGGCGCTGGCTCTTCTACCAGGGCGTCGTCGGCTATATCCCGCTGGTGCTTGCCTACTTCTTCATGAAGGAATCCCCCCGCTGGCTCATCGCCAATGGTCGCCAGGCCGAAGCTGAGGCCGTTGTGGAAGCCTACACGGGTGTGCCTGTCGATCTGACCGCGGTCGCCGAACAGTACCGCAAGACCGTTGCCCAGAAGCTGACCGTTGCCCAGACCTTCAAGAAGATCTTCGGCGACAAGAAGTATCTGTACCGCACCCTCGTGCTGTTCTGCGTGGCCGCCGGCCAGAACATCCCCTCCTTCGTCTTCCTGGGCTGGAACACCACGCTGCTGCAGCAGATCGGCATCTCCCAGGCCGACTCCCTGCTCATCTCCACGGTGGGCGCCCTGGGCATCCCGCTGGGCGTCATCGCTTCCGGTTACGTCGGCCCCCTGGGTGGCCGCAAGATCTCCATCGGTGTCCAGATCCTGCTGGTGGGCGCCCTGATCTCGGCCTACATGAACGTGGGCACCAACGTGACCATGCTCATGATCCTCTACTTCCTCTTCCAGTTCGTCTCCATGTGCTGCGCCATGTGCCTCAACCTGTACATGTCGGAGTCCTATTCCACCGAGATCCGCAATACCGGCACGGGCGTCGTCATCGCCGGCGGCCGCTGCACCGTGGCCATTTCCCAGCAGATCGTCCCCTACCTCTTCGCCGCCTGGTCCTTCTCCGGTGTGTGCGGCTATATCGTGGCCCTGTGTATCTTCGGCGGCCTGGCCACCCTGCTGCTGGGCTGGCGTACCGGTAACGCGTCCCTGGAATCCGTCTCTTAACCGTACATCCCGGCAGGCGGGCCCGAAGGTCCGCCTGCCCGTCCAGTGAAACCACCTTTCGACAACGAGCCTATCATGAACAAGATCATCGACATCCACGCCCACCTCGGCGACATTTTCTGCGGACAGAACATCACCTTCCGGACCCGCCTGCAGCGCCCCGACCATATCGACGACAGCTTCGCCCAGAACGCACGCGACGGCTTCGTCTTCAAGGCGGAAGGCAGGACGGCGGAACAGCTCCAGGACCGCATGCGCGAAGGCCAGAACCGCCTGGCCCACGCCACCTGCGAAAACCTCGGCAAGAGCATGGATGACGTCCAGGCCGCATACAGCGTGGCCCTGCCCATCCTTCCCTATACGAGCTTCGACGAATACCTTGCGGCCTCCCGCCTGGATCCGCGCATCCTGCCCTTCTCCTGCCCCGATTACTCCCTGCCCCAGGACGAGACCCTGGAAAAGCTCCGTCAGGACATCGCCAACGGCGCACGCGGCCTGAAGATCCACAGTGTGCTTTCCAACCTGCCCATGACCGATCCCCGCACGCTGGCCTGCATCGAGCTCTTCGGCAATGCGGGCCTGCCCGTGCTCTTCCATGTGGGGGTCAGCCACTATTACACCTTTGGCCAGCCCTACAAGGAGACCCCGGAATACGGCGGCCTGGACGATTTCATCACCGTGGCCCACATGTTCCCGGACTATGACCTGATCGCCGCCCACTGCGTCAACAACTACGTCCGGGAACTGGCGGAAAAGACTGCCGGCCTGAACAGGATCTATACGGATACGACCTTCTGTTCCGCCGCCAAGATCGCCGATGCCGTCGAGGTCATGGGCGACGACAAGATCCTCCTTGGTACGGACTATCCCTTCACCACCATCGCCGATGCCTATGCCCAGGTGGAGATCGCCCTGCGGGACAAGCCCGAAAGCCTGTACAAAGTCGCTTACGGCAATGCGGCCCGCTTGCTGCACATCGAGGACTAGTCCGTTCCTTGCGGGAGGGCAGGCGCCTTCCCGCAAGCCCTCCCGACCGGAAAGGAGGTCACATGATCAGCAGAGAATTCCTTGATTCCGTCCGATGCACGGAAGACATCGTCTACAAGACGAGCGGAGGGCACCGTCTGCTCCTGGACCTGTACGGCCCCGCCAGGCCCTCCGGTCTGCCGGGGCCTTTGCTCCTGCTGCTGCACGGGGGCGGATGGTTCAGGCAGAGCAAAAAAACGGAGATCGTCCCCCGTTTCCTCAATACGGTCGGGGCCGACCTTATCAACGGTCATGGCTGGCAGATCGCTGCCGTGGAGTACCGCATGCTGCGGGAACATGCCGTGTTCCCGGACCAGCTCACGGACTGCTGCGACGCCGCACGCTTTTTCATCAGGCATGCGGACCAGTATCATGTCGATCCCCGGAACATCTTCGCGGCGGGCTCTTCTGCGGGCGGCTATGCGGCCATCATGATGGCCAGCGAGACAGAACGCTGGAAGGATGCGCCCGAGCTGGCCTCGCTGCATGTCGATCTTGCGGCCGCCGTATCGTTTTCCGGTGTCCTGGACACCGCCTGGATCGTGGAGTCCGGGGACCGCAAAGTCGATGAGACCGGGGACGGCCGCATACGCTACTGCATGCAGTGCCTGCTTTCTCCCCAGCGCCTCCATGACAGGGAGCTCTGGAAAGAAAGCAGCCCCCGCAGCTATCTCCATGCCGGATCGGCCCCGGCCCTGCTCGTCTACGGTACGGCAGATTCCCTGGCCACGCCCGATCACGCTGCCGACTTTTTCCGCTACGCCAGATCGCTGGGCCTGGACTGGGAAGAGCTGCCCGTCATCAACGGGGAACACAATTTTGCCCCTGCGACGGCCGAGACACCGACGAGCCCCGACAGGCTCACCATCTATCGCACGGCACGGGATTTCCTGCTCAGGCATGTCCGCCGGTGACAACAGGATACGACTATGGCTGAAATCGCCTTCTTTGGACTGGGCACCATGGGCGTCCCCATGGCCATCAATCTGCTCAAGGCCGGGCATCATCTCCATGTCCTGCCCCATAACGGCCACATGGACGGCCCGCTGGCCGTCCAGAAATACGGAGCCTGCATCCATGAGACGCTGCAAGAGACCGTGGGGGATGCAGAGTTCGTCATCAGTGTCGTCCCTGACGATGCCGCCGTCAGGGATCTTTATCTGAATCAGGCCATGCTCGAGGCCATCAGGCCCGGGACCATCATCATCGAGATGACGTCCTGCTCGCCCGAGATCGTCCGTGAAGTGGCCCGCTTCTTTGCCGAAAAACAGGTCCGTCTTATCGACGCGCCCATCACGGGGGCCCTTCCCAAGGCCATCGACGGCACCCTGACCATCATGGGCGCGGGGGATCCCGCCGCCTTTGCCGCAGCTGAGGGCGTGTTCTCCGCCATCAGCGAGCGTGTCTTCCAGCTGGGAGAGATCGGCAACGGCAAGCTCATCAAGGCCATGACCAACCTGCTGGGAGCCATCAACCTTGCCGCTGTGGGAGAGTTCTACCGCTTTGCCCAGTCGGCCGGGCTCGACATGGAGACCCTGCAGCAGGTCGTGGCCGTCAGCGCCGGTGGGTCGACGCAATTCGAAAGGAACTTCAACAAAATGGTCGCAGACGACTACCGTCCGACCTTTGCTCTTGCCCTGCTTCGGAAAGATATGTCCATCGCTCTTGCCAGCGCCCAAAGCCAGGGGCTTTCCCTTCCCTTGTCGGAAGAAGCCTTTCGCCTTTTCAAGCTTGCGGCAGCATTCGATAAAGAAGACTGCAGCGCCATTGCCAAAGTCCCTGCCGGAGCCTAAGAGCCGGGGCAGCCTGCTCAAAGCCGGCTGCCCTTTCTTTTTGCCTGAAGGCGCACCAGCGTACTGACGCTGCATCCCTGTGGGACTTACCCCCAAACGCCTTCCGGCGGATACAGGCATCCCCCGCCCTTCCCCAGCGGCAGCCGCCGGGCAGATGCGGCACTGTCCTGCCTGCCCCGATGCGGAGCAGGTCTGTTCCTGTTCCCTCAAACAGATCTTCGCAGCAGAAAAAACAAAAAAGCGGCCAGCCTGTTACAGCTGACCGCTTGTTTTTATGATGGTCGGAGCGACTGGATTCGAACCAGCGACCCCCTGCTCCCAAAGCAGGTGCGCTACCATGCTGCGCCACGCTCCGTGATGGGATGTTTTGTACGCAAAAGGCCCTGCTTTGGCAAGGGCGGCCCGTCTGGAGGCCAAGGGCGTTGCCTGCCCTGAGGGAAAAGCCGCCTCCTGCGGGACAGGACCGCGGGCCTCTCTCACTCGCCAGGCAGATGACGACCGCGGGCAGGGCTCCATCTATAAATAAGGACGAGAGGGAACACGCGGGACGGACCTGGCCCTTCCCTCCCCGCCGGAAAAGGATCTCCCGGAGGCCCTTTCCTGCGAACGAGGCATATCCCCTTCCGTGCACACGAGAATAAAGCCGGGATTTGTCCTTTCGGACTCCCGGCCCGGGCTCCCGGCACAGCGCCGCTGAGGGGCTGTCAGGCCGTAACCAGCGGCAGAAAAAGAAAAACCCCGCTCGAAAGCGGGGGGATTTCCTTATGGGGCGAAAGATGGGACTTGAACCCACGGCCACCTGGGCCACAACCAGGTGCTCTACCAACTGAGCTACTTCCGCCGTAACGAAGACGTGTATACGCACATCCCGAAAAATATGCAAGCAAAAATTTACATTTCTCTTTCTGGATTTTTTATAGAAAAAAAACTAGCATCCGATACCGGCTCCAAACACCGTGTTTTGCCGGAGCACGGACCAGCCCCCGCACGGGGACGGGACCGCTGCCGCAACCCCCAGCATGCGCCGCAGGCCGGAGCCTGCAGGCCGCACGAGGATCCTGATGGACAAGCTTATTATCGAAGGCGGTACGCCGCTCAAAGGGACCATAGATATCAGCGGCTCCAAGAATGCCGCCCTGCCCATTCTTTTTGCCGGCATCCTGCAGGACGCGCCCATGGTCTACACCAATGTGCCCGACCTGCGCGACATCCATACCACCATCAAGCTCCTGAACGTGCTGGGCTGCTCCTGCAGCTATGACGATCATCGTGTGGAGCTGAAGCCCGGCAGCCTGCTGCCCGAGGCTCCGTATGATCTGGTGCGCACCATGCGCGCCTCGGTGCTCTGTCTGGGCCCGCTGCTGGCCCGTATCGGCCAGGCCCGCGTGGCCCTGCCCGGCGGCTGCGCCATCGGCGCCCGCCCCGTGGACCAGCACCTGAAGGGCCTGGAGCTCATGGGCGCCACCTTTGAGCTGGAAGAAGGCTACATCATGGGCCATTGCGACAAGCTGCGCGGCGCCCACATCACCTTTGACATGCCCACCGTGGGCGGCACGGAAAACCTGCTCATGGCCGCCGTGCTGGCCGACGGTGAGACCACGCTGGAAAACGCGGCCCGCGAGCCCGAAGTGGTGGATCTGGCCAACTTCCTCATCTCCTGCGGCGCGCAGATCGAAGGCCACGGCAGCAGCACCATCCGCATCAAGGGCGTCAGCAGCCTGCGCGGGACGGAATATGCCATCATGGCCGACCGCATCGAGGCCGGCACCTTTTTGGTGGCGGCGGGCATCACCGGCGGCGAGCTGCTGCTCAAAAACTGCCCCTTCACCGAACTGGAATCCGTCATCGCCAAGCTGGAAAGCATGGGACTGGCCATCGAGCAGCGTCCCGAAGGCGTGCTGGCCCGCTACCAGGGCGTGCTGCGCGGCGCGGACGTGAAGACCCGCCCCTACCCCGGCTTCCCCACCGACATGCAGGCCCAGATCATGGCCCTGATGTGCCTGGCCGAAGGCTCCAGCATGGTGGAGGAGAGCATCTTCGAAAACCGCTTCATGCATGTGCTGGAGCTGGTGCGCATGGGCGCGGACATCAAGATCTCCGGCCATACGGCCATGGTGCGCGGCGTCAGCCGTCTGACCGGCGCCCCGGTCATGGCCTCGGACCTGCGTGCCAGCGCCTCGCTGGTGCTGGCCGGTCTGGCCGCCCGCGGCACGACCCATGTCCAGCGTATCTACCATCTGGACCGCGGCTATGAACGCATCGAGAACAAACTCAACGCCGTGGGTGCCCGCATCCGGCGTGAAAAGGAATAGCGCTCCGGCGCAAGGAGGATACATGCGTTACATCGTCCCCCTGCTGCTTCTCTGCTGCCTCATGCTCAACAGCGGCTGCGGCATGCTGTACGGCGTGTACGACGACCAGCGCCTGGGCGGTACCATCAGCGATGACAAGGAAATCTCCCTGGGGGTCAAGTCCGACCTCATGGACGCCAATCTTTCCCAGGGCTGGGGCATCAAGGTCTACTGCTATTACGGCCACGTTTTCCTGGTGGGCGAGGCCCCCGAGAAGATGCGCTCCCAGGCCATCCGCATTGCGCGCCGCCACAAGGGCGTGCGCTCCGTCACCTCGCACTGGTTCACGCCGGCCAAGAGCGACACCGGCGACTTTGTCCTGGCCACCAAGCTGCGCACGGAACTCATCGGCACCTCGGGCCTGAGCTCCACCCGCATCGATACGGAAGTCAACGCCGGACGCGTGGTGCTGCTGGGCGTGGTCAAGGATGAGGCCGAGCGCAAGCTGGCCATCCGTGCTGCGCGCCAGGTGGAAGGCGTCAAGCAGGTCATCAGCTATCTGATGCTGCCCCAGAAGCAGGCCGACATGCCCGTGCCCAAGGGCCAGGTGGTGCCCGGCGCGGGCCAGGGCACACAACCGGCGGCCACGCCCGCCGCGGCTCCGTCCACGGAACCTGCCGCCCAGCCCGCGGCCCAGAACGTGCCCACCATGCCGCCGGCCAACTCCTCGCACAAGCTGACCCCGCCCACGGCACCGCCTCCGCCGCCGGTGGGCGACGAGGCCGCCGGGGCCGTCTAACCCAAACTCCCCAGGATCTTCGGGGCCACGCCCCGTCATGAACGATCTTCCTTCATACGAAGGGCCCGCTCCAGTGATGGAACGGGCCCTTTCCTTTTTTAATGTGCACGGCAGGGGACGGCCGATACCGGCAAAACGTCCCGCCCTAGAATTCGATGCCCGGCGCGGCCTTGATGCCCGCCCGCCAGGGATGTTTGATCTCGCCCATTTCCGTGACAAGATCGGCGGCCTCCACCAGCCAGTCCGGCGCGTCCCGGCCGGAAAGCACCAGATGGCACCGGGCACGGCGCGCCGCATCCATGAGCTCTTCCACTTCGCTCCGTTCCAGGATGCCCGCTTTCAGAGCGTAGAGCGTCTCATCCAGCACCAGCAGATCCAGGCGTTCCAGACGCTGCCGGGCCCAGTCCAGTGTGGCCAGGGCCGCTTCCCTGTGGGCGGGGCGGTCTTCCTCGCGCCGCACAAAGCCCTTACCGCCGGCCAGAAAATCATCTCCCAGCAGGCGCGCGAGGACGGTCTGTTCCCCGGCACAGCCCGGCTGCTTCATGAACTGGCCGAAACCCACGGCAAAATCCCGGCCCAGGGCCCGCATGGCCTGCCCGATGCAGGCGCTGGTCTTGCCCTTTCCGTTGCCCGTATAGACGATGATCATAATTCCCATACTCCCGGCAGCTTGCTGCCGCATCGCGGACAGACGCCTGTGTCCGTCCTCATGATAACCTGCCATCCCTGCCGCTCCAGGCAGGGGGCGCCACACTGCGGGCAGAGCGTGTCGCCGCCGCCCGCGCAAAAGACATTGCCCGTATACACGAAGCGCAGTCCCTCTTCCAGACCGATGTCCCGGCAGCGCCGCAAGGTCTCCGCCCTTGTGGCCGGATGATCCGTCATGCGGTAGGCGGGATGGAAAGCCGTCACATGCCAGGGCGTGTCCGCGCCCAGCTCGTCGCGGATGAAGCGTGCCAGCGCCCGCAGCTCCGCCTCCCCGTCATTGAGACCTTCCAGGATGAGGGTCGTCACCTCCAGCCACCAGCCCAGCGCGCGCATCCGCACCAGATTGTCCAGCACGGGCCGCAGGCGGGCACCGCAATAGTGATGATAGAAGTCCTCGCTGAAGGCCTTCAGGTCGATATTGGCCGCCCGCACCAGGGGCCCCAGCAGCTCCAGACAGCCGGGGCTCATGAACCCGTTGCTCACCAGGAGGGACGGCAGGCCCCGCTCCTGCCCCAGCGCGGCCGTGGCCGCCAGCAGTTCCACGAAGACCGTGGGCTCGTTGTAGGTGAAGGCCAGGCTGCGGCAGGCAGTGCGCAGGGCCGCCTCCACCAGCATCTCCGGCGTGGCTTCGTGCCCGCGGATGCGCTCCTGCTCCAGCGGGTCACGGGAAATATGATGGTTCTGGCAGAAGCGGCAGGAAAAATTGCATCCGGCACTGCCCACGGAAAAGGTCCGGCTGCCGGGCAGGAAATGATACAGGGGCTTCTTTTCCACCGGGTCGGCCTGCACGCCCGTCACCAGCCCGTCCACCAGCGAGAGCGGATGCCCCTCGTGGTTGCAGCGCACACCGCAGCGTCCCCGCTGCCCCGGCGAGAGCACGCAGGCATGGGCGCAGAGCCCGCAGCACAGCCTGCCATCCGTCAGCCGTGTCCACAACATGCTTTCCATAACAGTCCTCCCTGGCGGCCTGTGCCGGTCTGACGGCCGATGGCACTGTCCCTCTCGGCCCGTCCGCATCACCTGCACCGGACCGTCATCCTCCATGTACGGGCCCGGCCCTGCCGCCCGAAGAAAACAGGAAGCCCGCCACTCCGGTATATCAGGGGAAAATCTCGGCTGCCACGAGAAAAAAGGGGACCGAAAATCTCCCCCTGCCGGGATTTCCCCCAAAAAGCTGCTTGGGATTCGGCAAATTTTTTGCTAGGGTGTCTCCCACCAAGGAGGATACTCATGTCCACAGATCGCGCAAAAGCATATACCGAAGCCGGCGTCGATATCCAGGCCGGCAATGATCTCGTGGCGCGCATCAAGCATCTGGTGCAGCGCACGCATACCAAGGGGGTCATCTCCGACATCGGGGGATTCGGGGGCCTGTTCAGACCTGAAATCGGCAACATGAGCGACCCCGTGCTTGTTTCGTCCACCGACGGCGTGGGCACCAAGCTCAAACTGGCCTTTGCCTTCAACAAGCACGATACCGTGGGCATCGACCTCGTGGCCATGAGCGTCAACGACATCCTGGTCCAGGGGGCCACCCCCCTGTTCTTCCTTGACTACTTCGCCACCGGCAAGCTGGATGTGGATACCGCCCACACGGTCATCAGCGGCGTGGCCGAAGGCTGTCGCCAGTCCGCCTGTGCCCTGCTGGGCGGCGAGACCGCCGAGATGCCCGACATGTACGGCGATGGCGAATATGACCTGGCCGGCTTCTGCGTGGGCATCGTGGACAACGCCAAGCTGGTGGACGGTTCCGGCATCCGCGTGGGCGACAAGATCGTGGGTCTGGCCTCTACCGGCCTGCACTCCAACGGCTTCTCGCTGGCCCGCAAGATCCTGGACAAGAGCGGCCTGGGCCCGGACGATCCCTTCCCGGGTGCCGACGGCGCCACCGTGCGTGACGTGCTGCTGGCCCCCACCCAGATCTATGTGGAAGTGGTCCGCTCCCTGCTGCGCGACCTGGACGTGCGCGGCATGGCCCACATCACCGGCGGCGGCTTCTACGACAACATCCCGCGCGTGCTGCCCAATCAGGTGGAAGCCCACATCGACTTCGGCAGCTGGGAAATGCCCCCGGTCTTCAAGTGGCTGCACGAAGTGGGCGAACTTTCCTGGCCCGAGATCCTGCAGATCTTCAACGGCGGTATCGGTTACGTGCTGGTGCTGCCCGAAGAGCAGGTGGAAGAGACCATCAACCGCATCCAGGCCTTCGGCATGTCCGCCTGGTCCATCGGTACCATCGCCCGCCGCAACGGCGACGGCGAACAGGTGGTCGTCAACTTCGACAAGGCCTAGCCTCGTCCTGCATCCGATCCTCAAGGGGGAAGGCCTGCGCCTTCCCCCTTTTTTCTTAGCAAAGGACTTCCATGAACGGCAAAGCATGGCTGGGGCGGCTCCTGCCCCGCAAGGCCCCGGGCCCCGCAAAGGCCACGCGCAAGGCCTCCCGCCGTCCGTCATCACCGCTGCGGGAACTGGAGCGGGAACAGGCCGCGCTCCGGGCCCGGCTCGATGCGCTGGGGACGGCCCTCGACGCCGCGTCCGTCGCCCTTCCGGAACAGGAACGCACGGCCCTCCGTCAGGTGCGGGACGAGGCCCGCGCCGTGTGCGGGCGTGCCCGCGGCCGTCTTGCCGCCTTCCGCAAGACCTGCTGGCTGGTGGTCCTGATCCAGCTCTGTCTGCTGGCCTCCATGCTGGCCTCCTTCCATTTTTTCCTGCCGGAACTGTAGCCTTTCGCCATTTCCGGCCCGCTCTCCCTCCATGACGGGGACGGCCGGGATCATTGCCTGATCCTGCCTGGCCTCCTGCCCGACGGCCATCCTGCGTGAGGGCCTTCTTCCTCGATAGAGAGAGGGAGATGACCGCACCATGCGGCATCTTCCCCGCACGCTTCGCCCATCCCTCCCCCGGCACATGGACAGGCATCCCGCCCCCGTGTAGCATGGATGCTCCATCCACGTTTTTTCAGGAGTTTCCCATGCAAGCTCTGGGCTGTCTCGGCAATGTCCTCTGGTTCTTCCCCTTCGGTCTGGGTACCGGCCTGCTCTGGTGCATCGCGGGCGTGTTCTGCTTCATCAGCATCATCGGCATCCCCTGGGGCCGGGCCTGCTTCGTCATGGCCGGTTTCGCCTTCATGCCCTTCGGCCGCATGCCGGTCTCCCGTGACGTCCTTACCGGCGAAGGCGACATCGGCACCGGCCCGCTGGGCACCGTGGGCAATATCGTCTGGCTGCTGCTCTGCGGTATCTGGATCGCCTGCGGGCATCTGCTCTCGGCCCTGGCCTGCGCCGTGACCATCATCGGCATCCCCTTCGCCTGGCAGCACGTCAAGCTGGCTGCCCTGGCCCTGTGCCCCATCGGCAAGACCATCGTGGACGCCCGCGTGGCCGATGCCGCGGAACAGGCCGCCGCCTGGCGCCAGGCCAGCGGGCAGTTCCGGCGCTGAGGAAAAACAAGGGGCGACGCTGCCCCTGCACCGACGCCCCTTGCCTCCCTCCCGGCCGGGGCGTACACCCACAGACATGAACACCGCATCCCCCGTCCTACCGGACATCAGCCGTCATGAAGCCTGGTTCGCCGCCTACGCGGCCCGTGAGCGCGAAAAGGAATGTCGTCGCGACGGCGGCGATCCTTCGCCCATGGATCTCAAACTGCACCACACCATGCAGGTGCTGGCCCATGCCCGTGCCATCGTCGCGGGCGGCCGCTTCGCACCGCCGCTGGACCGTGCCTGTCTGCTGGCGGCCCTGTACCATGACGTCGCCCGCTTCGAGCAGTACCTGCGCTGGCATACCTTCCGCGACCGGGAGTCCTGCAACCACGGCCAGTGGGGCGTGCGCATCCTCAAACGCGAACAGCGCCTGAAGGACGAAACGCCCGCCGTCCGCAAGCTGGTGCTCGCCGCCGTGGGCCTGCACAACCGCTTTGCCCTGCCCGCGGGCCTGCCGGAAGGGATGGCCCGCATCTGCCATGCCGTGCGTGATGCCGACAAGCTGGACATCCTGCGTGTCATGGACGAGCATCTTTCCGGCCCGCGGCCCTACTGCCCCACCGTTGTCCTGAGCCTGCCCGATGATCCCGCCCTCCACAGCGACAAAGTGCTGGACGATGCCCTGGCCGGGCGGGTGGCGGCCTATGCCGACCTGAAGAGCGTCAACGATTTCCGGGTGCTGCTGGGGACATGGTTCTACGACATGCACTTCCCGGCCAGCCGGGCCCGCTTCGTGGCTGAGGGCCACGCGCGCCGTCTGCTGACGGAGCTGCCCGCCACACCGGCCTATGCGGCGGCCCGTGACCACCTGCTGCGCTGTCTGGATGCCGTCCCGACCACGGAGGCCCCTGATGCCTGCCTGTCCTAGCGCTCCCTGCTTCTCCCCGGAGGCGACCGGCAGCGTCCCCCTGCTGCGCGACCTTCTGTCCGATGCCGACGTGACCCGCCTGCACACCTTGCGCCCGGCCCCGCCGGTTCCCGGCCTGTACGCCGCCCTGTGCCGCCGGGTGCCCTGGCCGGACGTGAGCCGTGCCCTGCCCTGCAATGCCCTGCCCGACCTCCCCGGAACGACGGCACAGGCGCCCTTTGCGTCCCTGCCGGATCTGCCTGCGGGCTCGCTGGAAGGGCTGCGCCTGGGCTATGTGCTGTTTTCCCTGCCCTGGCCCGATGCCGTGAGCCTGCTGCGGGCCTGTGCCCTGGCGGCACGGCAGCTCTGGCTGGCGGACTTCATCCTGGCCGAACGCAACCTGGGCCTGCCTGCGGCCCTGCTGCGACGCCTCCTGCCCGGTTTCCTGCCCTGGGGGCCTGCGACGCCCGCCCGTATCTGGCTGCGGCGTGGCGGGCTGGAAGGGTGCCTGCGTGATGCCGGGCTGGCCGCGGCACAGCGCCGCACCCTGCTGGCCGGGGCTGCCGCCCTGATACGGGTGGCGCCCGTCCGCCTGCAGGCGACGCTACGTCCGGCGCGCCCCTGATATTTTTTGGACGGAGCAAGTCCCCCACCGAAAGACCGGCGTTCCTCTCCTCCTTGGCGGAAAGCCGGACGTCACCGCCGATACCCGCAGTAAAGGAAGCCGGACACGATCTCCGCCGCCTCCATCTGCCGGAACAGCTCTGCCGCTCTTCCTGCCCTGCCATGCAGGCTCATCGCCCGGCCATCTCCGGCTGGCGGTCTCGATGCACGCCTCTCTTGGCCCATCAACAAAAAAACAGGGAGCCGCAGCCCCCTGTCTGTGAGAAAGGCCGCCCGAAGGCGGTCTTTCAGGTCCAAACCATGCAAGTCCGGAAATATGTCATCCCTCTGCGCTATGGAGGGCTTTGCGTCCCTGATCCGGCACAGGAAGGCCGTGCTCCCGCATGCCGTGATCCTCTCAAGCTCTATGCCCCGCTGCCATCGGCGGCCCGCAGGAGCGTCTCCTCGCCCGGAACTCTTCTCCGCGCCTCCGTGCCCGGGAACGTGTCGGAGAACGACCGGTCCCCGTGCCGGATACCCTTAGGCATCGAACGGGTCGCAGAAAAAATGCTCCCGCAGGGCCTGTGTCCAGGGGCGCGGATGCATCCCCAGATACTCGGAAAGCTTGCCGCAGTCCAGTACCGTATAGGGCGGACGCGGCGCTTTTTGCGGCCATTGCGACGAGGGGATGGGCTCCACGCGGCATTCGTTGCCGGCCAGGCCCACGGCTTCGCAGGCCAGCTCGCACCACGTGGCCTGACCGCTGTTGACGGCATGCCACAGGCCGGTGGCCTGACGTTCGGCCAGCATGATGCTCCACAGGGCCAGATCCAGCGAATAGGTGGGCGAGCCCGTGCGGTCGTCCACGATGGTGATGCTGTCGCGCCGGTGGCAGGCATTGAGGATGTCGTCCACGAAATTGCGCTTGCCGGGGCCGAACAGCCAGCCCGTGCGCACCACGCAGGCCCGCTCGGGCAGGGTCTGCAAGACGGCCTGCTCCCCGGCCAGACGGGTCTTGCCGTAGACATTGAGGGGCGCCGTGGCGTCTTCTTCGCGCCAGGGGCTGCCGTGCTGGCCCGAAAAGACCAGCCCGGAACTGAAGTGCACCAGATGGCCTTCCCCGCGGGTCTTGAGCAGGCAGGCCAGAGTATGCGGCAGGGTGCGGTTGTAGAGCAGGACTTCGTCGGGATGGTCCTCGGCATCGTCCACCGTGTTCCAGCCAAGGGAGCTGAACACCACGTCCGGCGCGCAACTGTCCAGACGGGCCTGCAGGAAGTCCGCATCCAGGATGTCACCGTCCGAGCGTTCCAGCGATTCCACCGACCAGCCGCGCCCCAGCAGGACATGGCGCAGGGCCTGCCCCAGCAGTCCGGTGCAGCCCTCCAGAACCAATGCTTTCACGAACAATCCTCCAAAGTATAGCGCACTGTAGCCTCCCCTCTGCCCACGGTCAACCGTGAGGCGCTCCGTCTTGCCAGCGTGCGTCAAGTGTCGTACACCAGCAGAGATGAAAACCGCTATCCTGTTGGTCGCCTACGGTACGAGCAGCCCCCAGGGGCGTGGCTCGCTGCGCCAGTTCGACGCCTGGGTGCGCGAACGTTTTCCCGGCATTTGCGTGCGCTGGGCCCTTTCTTCGGAGCTGCTGCGCACCCGTCTGACGCGTGCCCGGCAAAAAAACGATTCCGTGCTCAAGGCCCTGCGCCGCCTGTGCCTGGAAAATTTCACCCATGTGGCCGTGCAGCCCCTGCAGATCATCCCCGGCAGCGAACATACCGACGTGCGCGCCGATGCGGACGAGGCCGGGCGTCTGGACGGCCTGCATGTGAGCATAGGGACGCCCCTGCTGGCCTGTGACGAGGACATCCGGGCCGCCGCGCAGGCCGTGCTGGCCCACCTGCCCGAAGAACGCCGGGCCGACGAGGACGTGGTGCTCATGGGCCACGGCAGCCGCAAGCAGGCCGTGACCGCGTATGCGGCCCTTGCCGGGGCCGTGCAGGCCCTGGACGCCCGCGTGCATGTGGGCACCATGAGCGGTGCCCTGGAGCTGGAGGCCCTGCTGCCGCGCCTCACGTCCCGCCGTGTCTGGCTCATGCCCCTGCTCTCCGTGGTGGGGCGCCATACTCTGGAAGACATGGCCGGGGACGCGCCGGATTCCTGGCGTTCCCGCATCGAGGCCGCCGGCCACACCTGCGCGCCCGTGGTGCGGGGCACGGCCGAATACCGCGCTTTTGCCGATATCTGGCTGCGGCATCTGGAAGATGCCGTGGCTGCCTTGCCAACTGTCAAAAAGGATGAGGAAAAGTGAAGAATGTCCTGCGCCTGCCGCTGGCCCTGCTGGTCTGCGGCCTGATCTCTGCCTGTGGTCTGATGGGGGGCAACGGCAGCGCCGACCTGACGCCTGTGGCACAGGCAGCCCCCGCTGCCAAAGCCAATGCCTTCAACCCCTGGATGAACAAGAGCCTGCCCAACACCCGTACCCTTTCCGCTGAAGGCATGGCCATGGTGCAGGCCATGGGCGCCGACCGCCAGAGCATCGAGGACGAGGCCGCCTACCGCCCCCACTGGCGCGAAGAGATCTACCCCGTGTTCTTCGGCAACAAGACGGCCCCGCACGAGATCATCGTGCTGCTGGACTTTGCCTCGCCCGACAGCGCCCGCGTCTGGCAGGCCGTGCGCGATGCCTCGGCCAAGCTTTCTCCCGCTGACGCCAAGATCGCCGTTTTTGCCAAAAATTCGGAAAACTACGGTACCGACCTCATGGGCATGGGCATCTGGATCAGCTATGAGCGCAAGGGCCAGGCCATGGACTACATGAGCCACGCCCTCAGCGAATGGAACCGCATCAAGGCCGCCCAGAAGAAGCAGGGGCGCAGCGTGCCCTTCACCAACGAGTACGATGCCACCGTCAAGCCCAGCGACCTGCCCATCCACTACGCCTATATGGGCAAGCTGCGTCCGGCCGTGCCTTCCAGCCAGGAACTGGACGTGGCCCGCTACTGCTACAATGCCGGCAACGTGAACATGTACCAGGCCGTGCAGATCTCCCGCTATTACGGCGTGAAGCGCATCCCGGCCGTCATCGCCGACGGCAAGGTGCTGGCCTCGCCTTCAGCCTCGGACATCGTGTCCGCCCTGCGCTAGGCACGCTCTCACCGCATTTTGCAAGGACGGGTCCGCAAGCCGGGCCCGTCCTTTTTTGTTGCCCGTTGCCGGACAAAAAGCGGGCCCTGCCACCACACGGCCCCGCGCGATGCCGCGGTGCGGGCTGTGCCGCGTATACGGTTGAGCCGCAGCGCGCCCGCCGCCTCCGTGACGTGGGCAGACGGCAGGCCCTCCCGGAGCTGTCTGCCGGCCCTGTGCGAAAAAAGCCCGCGCCCCGCCGGTGGACGAAAACGGATTTCATTGCACATCGGGCGGAACTTGGTTAGCACGGAACCACGCCTTCGTTCACACGAGGGCATGGAGTTCCCGTATGCCCAAAAAAGTTTTTGCCCCCGGCAACCGCTGGCTGGTTGCCTACCTTGCCTTCCTGAGCGCCTTCGCGCCCCTTTCCACCGACATGTACCTGCCGGCCCTGCCGCACATGACGCAGGCCCTGCAGACCACGGACGCCCTCTCCAGCCTGAGCATCTCCTGCTTTTTGCTGCTCTTCGGGGCCTCCATGCTCTTCTGGGGCCCGCTCAGCGACAAATACGGCCGCAAGCCCGTGCTTTACACGGGCGCCCTGCTCTATGTGGTCTCCAGCCTGTTCCTGGCCCTGGCCCAGTCCATCTGGCCCCTGCTGTTCTGGCGCGCCGTGCAGGCCATCGGCAGCGGCGGCATCAGCGCCATGGCCCTGGCCATCGTCAAGGACGTGCTGCGCGGCCGGGCCATGGAAAAAGTCATCACCTGGATCCAGACCATCACCATCCTGGCGCCCATGCTGGCCCCGGTCATCGGCGGGGCCCTGCTGGCCGTCACCGACTGGCGCGGCATCTTCGCCTGCCTGCTGCTCTGCGGCCTGCTGGCCGGTGCCGGGACACTGCTGCTGCGCGAGACTATGACACACCCGGTGCAGGGCAATGCCTTCCGCACGCTGGGCCGTCTGCTGGTGGTGCTGCGCCACCGGGGATTCCGCTGCCTGCTGCTGCTTTTTTCCGCCACCAGCATGCCCTTCATGGCCTATCTGGCCCTTTCCTCCTATATCTTCCAGGGCCTGTTCGGGCTCTCGCCCCAGGCCTATAGCCTGTTCTTCGCCTTCAATGCGGGCATGAGCATGCTGGGCCCGCTGGCGCATGAGCGTTTTTTCCGCACCGCGCCCCGGCGCCTCTTCTTCTCGGCCTATCTGGGCATCGTCGTAGTGGCCGGGCTGGGCCTGCTTCTGGTGGGGGCTCGGGGGCCCTTCATCTTCGCCCTGCTCTGCGCGCCCATCAGTTTTTGCGGCAGCGCCCTGCGCCCCCCGGCCACGGTGCTCATGCTCAACCAGATGCGCAACGATACCGGCAGCCTGACGGCCCTCATCAACAGCGGCGGCCTGCTGTTCGGCAGCCTGTCCATGCTGCTCTGCGCCCTGCCCGTCTGGCCCGGCCCCGTGGCGGCCCAGGCCCTCATGGCCATCCTGGTAGGTCTGGCCTGCCTGCTGGGCTGGCTGTGGCTGGACAGCCACAAGGTCTATGAAGGCTGATCGCCGCGCTCTTTCCCGGGACATCCCAAAAAGTCTCGACAGGGGATCTTCCCGCACCTGCCGCGGCAGTCCTTCGGGGCTGCCGTGACACTTTTTGTCCCATGGCGGCGCGTTCTGTTCTCCATGCTGGCAACATCGTTGCCAGTCCGGGGCTGTCGTCGCCTGCTCCTGCCGGGCCCGATCGCCTTTGGACGAAGAAAAATAGACACTTCCGGCTTTCCCCTGTAGGCTGGAAGGAACTGGCATGAAGCTTGCTTCACCCAGGACAGCATTTGCCCGTACATCCCGTACCGCACCTATCGACCATTTCCCGGGAGGGATCCCATGCCCCAGATCGATCGCGTCAACGTTGCCACTCTGACCCGACTGGCCGACATAGCCGGCACCCATGACCGTCTTGTCGCCACTGCGGAAGGCGGCATCCAGACTTCCGGCAGGGTCAGCGCCTTCTTCACCGCCAAGGCCACCCACCGCGCCACTGCCGAAGCTTTCCTCGGCGCCATCCGCAACAAGTACGGTGACGGCATCGCCGATGCCCTGGCCCCGCAGCTCAGCGCCATGCGCCAGCAGGGCAAGCCGCTCAAGGCCCGCGTTGCCCGCGACATCCTGGCCCAGGCATCGAACATGTCGCAGGCCCTGGGCCCGGCCAACACCGAGATGGCCCGCCGCTTCCTGCTGGGCAACAACGGCGCGGGCGATACCCGCAATCTGGACCATGCGCTGCAGGACTTTTACGCGAAGAACAACCTCCAGCCCTCCCCGGCCCTGCGCCAGGCCTTTGAGCGGATCATCAACGATATGGCGGCCAACAGCCAGAAGCTGCTTTCCTATCAGGACATGGCCGATGCCGTGACCATGCAGACCCTCCAGTCCCGGCCCGCGGACTACATGCTCTGCGGCATCGATCCGCAGCTGACCCGCGACGCCGCCCTGGATGCCTGCGCCACCCATCTTGGTGTGGACGGCGAGCTCAAGGCCCAGCTGGGCCAGCTCATGGACCGCGTGCTGGTGGAAGAAAGCGCGGCGGGGCGTCAGGGCACGCCTGCGGACTTCTTCCGCGATCTTTCCACGGCCAACCAGACCTCCCTGCAATGCTTTGCCTTTGCCTGCGGCAAGCCGGGCCTGAGGGACGCCACGCTCCGTGATGTCATGAACTTGGCCCCCCGTCAGTCTGTGGGCGAGGTGGCCTCCCTGGCTTCCCAGCTGAACCTGGGCGGCGGTATCGCCCTCATCATGGTGGCCATGCGGCACATGGACGAGATGCGCGCCCAGCAGCCCCAGGGCCCCCTCAGCCGCGAGACCCTGTGGCAGGGCTGCTTCCAGGAGCCCATGCCGCAGGATCTGGCTGCCAAGAGCCAGCGTGATTTCAACAGCGCCATGTATGAAAAGCTCCTGGGCATGTTCCAGGCCCGCACGGATGATCCCGCGGCCCCCTTCACCGGCATGCTCCTGCTCAGTGCCGGTGTGCGCCTGGAAAAGGCCCTGGAAGCCGTCGAAGGTGGCGCCCGCTTCGATCTCAATGACTTCGCCTTCCCGCCCAGGCTGACGCCTCTGGCGCTCCTGGACGACATGGCCCATGTGGAAAAGGAGATGGCCATAGACCTGAACCGCCGCGGCACACAAAACGCCCTTCCCGGTTACCGGCCCACCATCAGCTTCGGCGGTGTGGGCATCCCGGCGGAGGCAGAGGGCACCGTCCATATCCAGGACATCGCCTACATGACCGACGAGGACAAGAACGACTTCGAGCATGGCCGGCCGTCCACCATGTCGCACAATCTGGCCATCCGGGCCCGGCTGCTCTGCGACGACAATGACGTGCAGGCACGGCAGGTCCTCCTCAGCATGGGCCAGTCCGGCGTCTTCCTGGTGCGCACCCTCAGCAACCGGACCGGCGTGCTGCAGGACGAACACTCGCCCATGGACCTCGACATCCGCCGCGAGGCCAACGGCGATGTGACCATGCGTTACCACACGCCGCCCCAGTCGCCGCTGGATGCGGACTTCACCTACACCATCACCCCGGACGGCCAGGGCGTGCTCACGGCCTGCCGCATGCAGGCCCGTCAGCCCCAGGACGCCTGATCCCCTAACAAGGAGCCCCTGCCATGAACCCCGCTTTTTCTTCTCTGCTGGCCGCCCTGGCCCGTGAACTGGACCTGCCCGGTATCGAGACCCGCGACGGCGATTCCTCCTGCCTGCTGGGCATCGATGACTTCGAGGTCAGCCTGCGCTGCCTCTCTACGGACCAGGTCATGATCTTCACCGTGGTGGCCCCCCTGCCCGCGCGCAAACGTGACGAGCTGTATGCCGCGCTGCTGGACGCCAACACCTTCTTCCACCAGACCCAGGGCTTCACCCTGGCCGCCCGCGAGGATACGGGCGTGACCCTGCAGGGCACGCTGCCCCTGGCCGCGCTCACCGATACCAATGTGGGCACCTGGGTGAGCAATTTCGTCAACGTGGCCGAGCACTGGCAGGAACGCTGCCTGGCCTGTGACGACGCCGCTGCCGACGCCCCGGAAGCGCCCGCCGTTGATCCGGCCCTGATGGGCGGCATGCTGCGCATCTAGCCGGCACATCCCGCCTCTGTCATACCCTGCCGCGCCCGAACCCGCCCGGTACTCCCGCGGCCTGCCTGCAGGGGCAGACTTTTCCCTCCCCATACGAAACGGGGCGACGATCCGCCGATCGCCGCCCCGTTTCCCTTGCCGCATGCGCAGCTCCGGCCTTCGGGAAATACCGGGAAATGCCGTTGCCCTTTCCCGGAACAGGACAGAGCCCAGCCTTGAGGCCCACTCCCGAACCTGCTATACTCTTGCTCCGCCGTGTGCGGGCCCTGCGTCCGTATCCGCTTTCCGGTGCCGGACACGGCCGTCCCGTACCGCCCCGGCCGCACATGGCCTTCTCTTCCCTTCATCGGCCGTCGAGGCCCGGAGTTCCCGCATGTCCGATTTCGTGCATCTGCACTGCCACACCGAATACAGCCTTCTTGACGGCGCCATCCGCGTCAAGGATCTCTGCTCCCGTGCCAAGGATTTCGGCATGCCCGCCTGCGCCATCACCGACCACGGCAACCTGTTCGGCGCGGCCAAATTCTTCCTGACCTGCAAGGACTTCGGCATCAAGCCCATCATCGGCTGCGAGGTCTACGTCTGCCACGACCATCTGGACAAGACCTCCGAGCTGGCCCGCAAGCGCAACCACCTGATCCTGCTCTCGGAAAACATCGAGGGCTACCACAACCTGGTCAAGCTGGTGAGCCGCAGCTATCTGGAGGGCTTCCACTACAAGCCGCGCGTGGACAAGGCCATGCTGCGCCAGTATTCCGAAGGCCTCATCTGCCTTTCGGCCTGCATCGCGGGCGAGATACCGCGCGCCCTCAACGCCGGCGACATGGACGGCGCCATCGCCCTGGCCCGCGAATACGCCGACATCTACCCGGACCGCTTCTATCTGGAGCTGCAGTCCAACAGCCTGCCCGAGCAGGAGATCGCCAACAAGGGCCTGCTGGAGATCGCCGACCATCTCAAGCTGCCCATCGTGGCCACCAACGACTGCCACTACCTCAACGACGACGACGCCGACGCCCACGAGGTGCTGCTCTGCATCCAGACCCAGACCACCATGGACGACCCCAAGCGCATGCGCTTCGGCACCCATGACCTCTACTACAAGTCCGGCGAGGAGATGGAGGCCGTGTTCGGCCATCTGCCCCAGTCCCTGAGCAATACGGCCGAGATCGCCGAGCGCTGCAACGTGGAACTGGACATGGGCCACCACTATTTCCCGGTCTACAAGCTGCCCGAAGGGGCCAGCCTGGATTCCGAGTTCCGCCGTCTGGCCGAGGAAGGTCTGGAACGCCGCCTGGAGAAGCACCCCAACCGCGCCAACATCGACCCGCAGGCCTACCGCGACCGTTTGCAGTACGAGCTCAAGGTCATCCTCGAGATGGGCTTCCCCGGCTACTTCCTCATCGTGCAGGAGTTCATCAACTGGGCCAAGGACCACGGCATCCCCGTGGGCCCGGGCCGCGGTTCGGCCGCCGGTTCTCTGGTGGCCTGGTCGCTGCGCATCACCAACCTGGACCCCCTGCCCTACAATCTGCTCTTCGAGCGCTTCCTCAACGCCGAGCGCGTCTCCCTGCCCGATATCGACGTGGACTTCTGCGAACGCCGCCGTACCGAGGTCATCCAGCATATGGTGGATACCTACGGCAAGGACAGCGTGGCCCAGATCACCACCTTCGGTACCATGAAGGCCAAGGGCGTTGTGCGTGACGTGGGCCGCGCCCTGGGCATGAGCTTTGCCGAGACCGACCGCATCGCCAAGCTGGTGCCCGACGACCTGAAAATGACCATCAACAAGGCCCTGGAAGCCGAGCCCGACCTCCAGAACCTGTACGATACCGACCCGCAGGTCAAAAAGCTGCTGGATACGGCCCGCCGTCTGGAGGGCCTGTCGCGCCACGCCTCCACCCACGCCGCCGGTCTGGTGGTCTCGCCCCGGCCCATGGACGAGTTCCTGCCCCTCTACACCGGCAAACGCGGCGAACTCGTGACCCAGTTCGACGGCCCCATGACCGAAAAATCCGGTCTGGTGAAGTTCGACTTCCTGGGCCTCAAGACCATGACCCTCATCCAGGACACCCTGGACAACATCACCCTGCAGGGCAAGACGCCGCCCGATCTGGACAACCTGCCCCTCACCGACGCCGCCACCTACGACCTTTACGCCCGCGGCGACACCGACGGCATCTTCCAGGTGGAAAGCTCGGGCATGCGCCAGTACCTGCGCATGCTCAAGCCCTCGTGCTTCGAGGACGTCATCGCCATGCTGGCCCTGTACCGTCCCGGCCCGCTGGGCTCCGGCATGGTGGACGAATTCATCAAGCGCAAGCACGGGCAGGTGCCCGTGGTCTATCCGCACGAGTCCCTCAGCGATTGCCTGCGCGATACTTACGGCGTCATCGTCTATCAGGAACAGGTCATGCAGATCGCCCAGATCATCGCCAGCTACACCCTGGGCGGCGCTGACCTGCTGCGCCGCGCCATGGGCAAGAAAAAACCCGAAGCCATGGCCAAGGAACGCGTCAAGTTCGTGGAGGGCGCGCAGAAGAACGGCGTGGACAAGGCCAAGGCCGACGAGATCTTCGACTTGATGGAAAAGTTTGCGGAATACGGCTTCAACAAGTCGCACTCCGCCGCCTATGCCCAGATCTCCTACTTCACGGCCTACCTCAAGGTACACCATACCGTGGAGTTCATGGCCGCCCTGCTCACCTCGGAAATGAGCAACCAGGAAAAGCTGCTCAAGTACATCTCCTGCTGCAAGGACATGGGCATCGACGTGGTGCAGCCCTCGGTCAATGCCAGCCAGCGCTCCTTCTCGGCCCGCGAGGGCAAGGTCGTCTTCGGTCTGGGCGGCATCAAGAACGTGGGCGACAGCGCCATCACCGAGATCATGGACGCCCGCAAGGACGGCGAGTACGTCTCCCTCTTCGACATGTGCTGCCGCGTGGACCTGCGCAAGGTCACCAAGCGCGTGCTCGAAGCCCTCATCAAGGGCGGCGCCTGCGACTGCTTCGGCGTCTCGCGCGCGGCCCTGCTGGCCGCCCTGGACACGGTGGTCACCCGCGCCCAGAAAAAAGCCAAGGAAAAGAATTCCAACCAGATCTCCCTGCTGGCCATGGCCCCGCAGGTGGAAGCCAAGCCCCAGCCCGGCATCGGCTTCGACTGCCCCGAGTCCGGCATCCCCGAGATGGACGAGGACCAGCGCCTCAAGAACGAAAAAGAGGCCCTGGGCTTCTTCCTCACCAGCCACCCCCTCCAGCCCTTCAGCCGCGAGATGCGCCGCCTGCGCCTGACCACGCTGGAAGACGCCCGCGACCTCTACCCCAAGGCCGAACTGAGCACCGCCGTGCTGGTGGTCAGCCTCAAGGAGGTCATCACCAAGTCCAAGGGCGAGCGCATGGCCTTCGTGGGCGTGGAAGACCTTACCGGCCATGCCGAGGTCACCTTCTTCCCCCGCGCCTACGCCGAGGCCCGCGAGCTGCTCAAGAGCGAACAGCCCCTTTGCCTGCGGGCCACGGTGGACAGTCAGGTGGACGAGAGCCGCGACAGCGACGAGGACGGCGAAGAGACCAGCCGCGAGGTCAAGCTGCTGGGCCAGAGCGTGACCCTGCTTTCCGAGGCCTGCGGCCAGAGCGATACGCCCATCTGCGTGCAGATACCGGCCCACCGCCTGGGCGAGGAGGACATCCTGGCACTCAAGGCCATCCTGGAGGCCCATCCCGGCAATGTGGAGGCCGAAGCCATGGTCCTGCTGGACGGCGTGCGCTGCCACCTTACGCTGGGGCCGCAGTTCCGCGTCAGCCCCGGCCCCGAACTGGACAGGGCCCTGGCCGCCTGGGCCGGGTAAAAACGTTTCCGGGGGGAAGGAACCCCCTTTAGCTGGTGCCCAAAGGGGGTTCCTTCCCCCCGGGCCCCCTATCCTCCCCCAAATGCGCTTTATCCGGCCAGGATATGCGACGGCCAGGGAGGACAGGCCACAGACCTTCCCGAAACGGTATCCCTCCGGGAAAGGATCACGAATGAACCCTGGCTGGCCCGGACCAGCCAAAGGAAAGGATATGTCCAAGAAGATCTGGCGCCTTACGGTGCGTGACGAGATTTCCGCAGGCCATGCCCTGCGCCATTACGAAGGCAAGTGCGAGCGTCTGCACGGCCACAATTTCGCCGTGGAGCTGACCGTGGAAGGCGACAAACTCACCGAAAATGTGGAGCTGCTGCTGGACTTCAAGGTCCTCAAGCGCGCCCTCAAGGAAGAGCTGGCCGCCCTCGACCATCAGATCATCAACGAGGTGCCGCCCTTCGACCGCCTCAATCCCTCGTCGGAAAACATCTCCCGCCACATCTTCCAGAACGTGGCCCGCCGTCTGGCCGCCGATGAAAGCGCCTGTCATGTGCGCGTCCACAGCGTCAGCGTCAGCGAAAAGGGCGCGCAGACCGCCACTTATCTGGAACTGGACGACTAGTTTTGCCGGTCCGGCTGTCGTCGCCGGGCCTGTTATGGCGGGGGTGGCAAAAGTCCCTTTTGAAAAAGGGGGGCCTTCCTCCCCCGAAAATATTTCTTCCGGTCGCTCTGGAAGGTCCCTGCCGCCATCATGCGGGGAGAGAGATCGCTCCCCAGGCGGAGATGCGTCAGGCGCAAGGCAAGGGACGTCTCAAGACAGCGGCAAGGCGACAGCGCAGACGAACAAGGCTTCTCTTTTCTCTGCCCTGCACTTTCCCCACCCTTCCCTGCGGACGATATGCGCCTGTCCGCGCCATACGTTTTCTGCCACAGCACGCAAAAAGCTCCCTGAAAAGGGAGCTTTTTTCATGCGCTGCCGCTTCCGGACGAAGCGCTCGCAACAAGAGCAGGGCTGGCGGGGTGGCAGGGATTTTCGCCGTCGCGCGGCGACCGCCGTCCGTACGGTACCACGATCGTATCGTGGTCGCGCACCCGCCGATAACACGCGCGGGGGATGGGATGGAAGGACGGGGAGCAATGGCGCTCCTCCCGCGCCGACAGCGACCGCATGGCCGCCGCAGACCATAGCCGTCGCAACGAAGGAAGCTGCGGGCAGCGACGACAGCAACGCAAGCTTCCCCTTCTCTCCAGATACGCCACTCAGGCCGTTTCTTTCCGGCGGGCCACGATGCCGCGCCGGGCCAGTTCGGCCACCACCTTTTCCGCAAAGACCGGCAGCATGGCCTCGGCCTCGGGCGAAAGGCCCACCTGCATGGTGCGCCAGTCAAAAGGCTGGAGGCCGAAGGCCAGGCATTGCGGACGGCACCCGGCCAGCTCGCAGACCTGCAGGGTCTGGAGCAGATCCGTCTGGTGCATGGAACCCTGAAAGCTGAGGCTGCGGCTCAGATCCTCGTTTTCCAGCAGATAGACCGTGCCCGGCTCCTTGCCGCCCAGCACCACGTCCAGCACCACCAGCAGGTCGCACTCCTCCAGTTCGGACATGAGCAGAAGCCCCTGGGTGGCTCCTTCCTGCAAGCGCACGTTCTCCGGCCAGTAGTAGTTCTTTTCCAGATGGTTCACGGCGGCCACGCCGAAGCCTTCGTCACGCAGCAGGATATTGCCCACGCCCATGATCAGCACGCGGGGAGCGGCCACAGTCTCGCTCATGGAGCCTCCTTGGATGGCGGCCGTCCCGGCGGACGGCGCATGAAAAAGGGGAAGGGCCCCTTGCGGACAGCCCTTCCCCCAGCGAACGGATACGGATTACAGGACCTTGAACTCGTGCACCTGATTGGTCTCGCCGTCGATGACATGCACGGCGCAGGCGATGCAGGGGTCGAAGGAATGGATGGTGCGCAGGATCTCCACAGGCCGCTTGGGATCGGCCACGGGCGTGCCCACCAGGGCCTGTTCGGCGGCGCTCAGCACATGCTTGGCGTCCCGGGGCCCCAGGTTCCAGGTGGTGGGCACCACCAGCTGGAAGTTGCCGATCTTGCCGTCTTCGATGCGCAGCCAGTGCGACAGGCCGCCGCGCGGAGCATTGACGAAGCCCACGCCGCGCCCTTCCCTGGGCACGCTGCATTCCATGGCGATCTTCTTGTCGCCGCCGGCGATATTGGCCTCGTATTCGGCCAGCCACTTTTCCACCTGCTGGGCGATGACCAGGGTCTCGACGCCGCGGGCGGCGGTGCGGCCCAGGGTGGAGAACAGGGCTTCCGGCCCCACGCCCAGGGCGGACAGCACCTTGTCCACCGCGGGCTTCACGGCTTCATGGCCCTGGGCATAGGCCACCAGCATCTGGGCCAGCGGACCGGTCTCCATGGCCAGGCCGTCATAGCGCGGCGCCTTGAGCCAGGAATAGCGGTCCGTATCGCCCATGCGGGTAAAGGCGGGCTTGGTCTCGCCGTCGTAGGGGGCGCGGGCCTCTTCGCCTTCGTACCAGCTGTGGCGCACATGCTCGGCGATCTTGCCGGCATCGAAGGGATGCACGGTATCCAGCTTGCCGTCCAGCAGCACGCCGGGCTTGAGCCAGCGTTTGGTGATGTCGCGCTCGCCGCCCACTTCGGGGAATTCACCAAAGGCCATGAAGTTGCGGCAACCGCAGCCCAGCGCGGCCCAGTCCTTGTAGGCACCGGCCACCAGCAGCAGGTCGGGGATGTAGACTTCTTCGATGAATTTGCGGGCCTGCAGGTACAGGTCACGGAATTCCTTGATGCGCTCGGGCGTCAGGGATTCATAACAGGTCACGCCGCCGGGGATGAGGAACTGGGGATGCGGGTTCTTGGCGCCGAACACGGCCATGGCCTTGGCGGCGCTGACCTGCACGCGCAGGGCTTCCAGATAGTGGGCCGTGGCCACGAGGTTGGCTTCGGGATCCAGATAATAGGCCGGATGCCCGCCCAGGAAATAGGCGTTGGTGAAGGGCCCCAGCTGGCCGCTGTCCACAAAGGCCTTCAGGCGGGCCTGCACGGCCTTGAAGTCATCGGCCGTGGCCTTGCGGGGCGAGATGGACGAGGCCAGCGCCGCGGCCTTGGCCGGATCGGCCTTGAGGGCGGCGGTCACGTCCACGAAGTCCAGGGCGTGCAGGTGGTAGAAGTGCACCATGTGGTCGTGCATGAACAGCAGGCCCAGCACCAGATTGCGGATATAGGTGGCATTGGCGGGCAGGGTCAGGCCCATGGCGTCTTCCAGGGCGCGGGTGGAGGCCAGGGCGTGGGTGTAGGTGCACACGCCGCAGGTGCGCTGGGTGAAGTGCTGGGCATCGCGGGGGTCGCGTCCCTTGAGGATCACTTCCAGGCCGCGATACAGGGTGCCGCAGCTGCGGGCATCCTTGATGCGGCCGTTTTCCACTTCCACCTCGATGCGCAGGTGGCCTTCGATACGGGTCAGCGGGTCAACGACAATGGGGCCGGAGAAATTGCTCTGGGGCGTTTTCATAACTTGGCTCATGCTGGCAGCTCCCTAGTTCTGGTAAAAAGGCGACAGGTCATCCCAGAAATTGGGCTCGCTGCAACCGATGCAGGGATGTCCGGCCCGCACGGGCCAGTTGGTCTCGTTGAACAGGGCCTTGGGGCAGTTGTTGTAGGTGCTGGGGCCCTTGCAGCCCAGATCGTACAGACACCAGCCCTTGCGCGCTTCTTCGGAATCGAAGGAGGGCGCGAACTCGCCCGCCTCGAAATGGACGCGGCGCTCGCACAGATCGTGTACGGACTGGCCGTAGAACATGAGCGGACGGCCCAGATCGTCGAGCTTGATCTCCTTGTTCTGCAAAAAGGCCACCAGCGTGCCCACCAGGTTCAGAGGATTAGGCGGACAGCCCGGGATATTGATGGCCTTCACGTCCATGCCCAGCCTGGCGAAGCAGTCATTGACGCCCACGGAGCCGGTGGGATTGGGCTTGGCGGCCTGCACGCCGCCGTAAGCGGCACAGGTGCCCATGGTGACCACGGCCTTGGCCTTGGGCAGCACGCGCTTGCACAGGTCCAGCATGGTGTGGCCGCCCACATAGCCGTACTTGCCGTCCATGGCCGTGGGGATGGCGCCTTCCACCACGCAGATGAAGCCTTCAGGATTGCTGATGGCCTGATCCAGCGCGGCCTCGGCGGCTTCGCCCGCGGCGGCCATGATGGTTTCGTGATAATCCAGGGAGATGGTGTCCAGGATCAGGGTGTCGAGGAAGGGTTTGCAGGTGCGCAGCAGGGCCTCGGAACAGCCCGTACATTCAGCGCAGTGCAGATAGACCACGGAGGCGCGACGATTGGTCAGCGCCGCGGCCACTTCCGTGGCCATGCTGGGCCCAAGGCCCATGGTCACGGCCACGGCCGTGCAGAATTTCAAAAAATCACGACGGCTGACGCCCTGTTGCGCCAGACGTTCCTCCCCACCTTTTTTGCCCAGACCAACGGCAATACGCATACGTGCCTCCTGTCTGCAGGATGAGATAAACGGGAATGATGAAGACCGCACAAGATGAAATGGAAGGCTCCAGCCACGGAGCCTTCCCCCGACTGCCGTCCACTGCATGAGGTGCATGCCACAGCAAAGGACGACCAAGGCCATGCATGGTCGAATGGGGAGTATGCGGCGAGGGGAAGGAATGGGAGGGATTATGCGTGGGCATGCCATCCATTGCCCGCGCCGCAGCCGGAAATGACGCGAACCCGCGTCTTCAGCCGGCTACTTCACAAACGGACAATGAACATGATGCCTCCTTGCGGCGGAGAATTCCGCCATTGGCAGCCATCCTACCCTGCCACCGGCATCTGGTCAACCACCCCACCGCTTTTCCGGCAGTGGGCAGGGCCTCCCCGACCGCATGACCGCTCGCCGGGGCTGGAAAAAATTTTTCTTTTCCCCTTGCTCCGGCAACGTTTCCGGCCTGCCCTGCCCGTCCCCAAAGCAGGCCGGGAAAGCTGCGGCCAACAAACACGTCGAAAAGCTTGCACGCCCCTTGCGGGAAGTCCTCCCCTGCCACCCCCATCAGGCAATGCCCCCAAACGCGTGGCATCCCGCCGGTGCCGCTCCCCTCTCGACCCTGCCTGCCGCATCTGGCATACTGGCGCCACCGGCATGATGCCGGCACGAAACCGTCAGGAGGATATGAATGAAAACCCTGGATTGTCGGGGCCTTGCCTGCCCCCAGCCTGTGATGCGCACCCGCGACGCCCTGGAACAGGGACGGCCGCAGGAGCTGCTCGTCCTGGTGGACAACGCTGCCGCCAGCGAGAACGTGAGCCGCTTTTTGCGCCGCAGCGGCTTTGAAGTCAGCGTCAACCAGCCCGAAAACGCATTGTGGGAAGTGCACGGCCTGAGCAGCGCCACACAGGTGGAAGCCCCGGAACAGGCCCCGGCCGCCGCTCCGGCAGCGGACACGGAAAGCCGCAAGACCCTGGTCCTCATCACCACCGATACCCTGGGCCGCGGCGATGACGAACTGGGCGCCCGCCTGATGGAAAACTTCCTGGCCAGCCTGCCCGAACTGGGGGCCTCCCTGTGGCGCATCGTACTGCTCAACGGCGGCGTCAAGCTGGCGGCCACGGAGGGCAAATGCCTGGATACCCTGAAGCAGCTGGAAAGCAACGGCGTCAGCATCCTTGTCTGCGGGACCTGCCTGAACTTCTTCAACCTGCTGGAAGCCAAGCAGGTGGGCGAGACCACCAACATGATGGACGTGGTGACCAGCCTTTCCCTGGCCGACAAGGTCATCCGGCCCTGACCGCAACGCCTGCGGGCCGTGCGGGAAAGCACCTTTCCCTGCCCGCGCATGAGGCATAAAAAAAGAGGGACGCTGCGCAGCGTTCCTCTTTTTTTGCGTCTTGCATCCCGCAACCATGCAGGCCATCTGAAAATTTCCCGGCCTCGCCAGTAGCTTCCCTCATGGGACGGGCCCTTTCTTCTTCCCGCATATCCGCCGGTCCCGGCCGCGTATCCTCTGCCGCAGACCGCAGCCAGCGAAGCGGCACTTCCCCTCAAAGCCTTCCCCCTGAAGTCCCTGTACTCCGGTCAGGAGACGATAGCCCTCCCCACAGCGCAACGCCGGGGACCTGCCGGCCAGACCAGAACAAAAGTTTTCGGAGGATGGAGGGGGTACGGGGGAGGAAGGGCCCCTTTTCCAAAAGGGCCCTTCCTCCCCCGCCCCTATCTCTGGCCTTCCCACAGCCCGGACAGCACTGCAGCCGTGCGGGCCAGCAATTCTTCCGTATGGCGGGCGGTGAGGCCGAAACGCAGCAGGGCCTGCCCGCGCGGTACGGTGGGCCAGCGGGCCCCCAGCACCAGCACCCCGCTCTCGGCCAGACGGGCGGCCAGACGGCGGCAGCGCGCCTCATCGCCCACGGGCACGGACAAGATGTGCGCATCCCCCATGACCGGCAGCCCCCGTTCCGTCAGGGCCCGACGGAAAAAGGCCACACGCGCGGCCAGCGTACGCCGTCGCTCCTCAAGGCGCGGCAGATCCTCCACCAGCGCCAGCATGCAGGCCGCATGGGCGGGCGGCAGGGCCGTGCTGTGCATGATGGCCGAGGCCAGATGCTCGAACAGGGGCGTGAAGCCCCGGGGCAGCAGCAGGAACGCGCCCCACAGGCCCAGCGATTTGCCCAGCGTGCCCACCACCAGATCGGCCGGGGCCCGGCCACCATCCCGCAGGGCCTGTGCCGCGCACAGACCGCGTCCGCCGGGGCCCAGGGCCCCCAGCGCATGGGCTTCGTCCACACAGAGGAAAAATCCGTACCGACGCCGCAGGGCCGCCATGCGTTCCAGATCGAGGGCCGCGCCGTCCATGCTGTACAGGGACTCGGCCATGACCACGGGCTGCGGCGCGTCCAGCGGCAGGGAGGACAGCAGGCGCTCCAGATGGTCATAGTCCAGATGGTTCCAGGCCCGGATGCGCGCCCCGGCCAGCGGCAGGGCCCGCATGACGCTGGCGTGACAGCGCCTGTCCACAAAGGCCTCCTGCCCCTGCTGGAGCAGGGTGGTCACACAGGCCAGATTGGCCTGATAACCGCTGGGCAGGAACAGACATTCCGCAAAACCGAAGTAATCGGCCACGGCCCGGCAGGCCTGGTCCACCACATCGCTGCGGCCCCCGGCCAGACGCGAGGCCGACGCCGACGGCGCATGGGCGGCAAAACAGGCAGCCACCCGCGCCTGCCAGTGCGCATCGGCGGCAAGGCCCAGACCGTCGTTGCTCATGAAGGAGATGTACTCCCGGCCGTCCCGGTACAGCAGCGGCCCGGCGGCTCCTCCGGCCATGGCGGCGCTGTCGCGGGCAAGGCCCAGACGGGCATCGGCGCGCAGGCGGTCGTTCAGACAGTCATAAAGGCTTCGGCGTTGTGGGACAGACATGAGTACAGCTCCCTGTAGCGGCTCTCCAGCAGTTCACGGGAAAAAGAGGCATCGTAGGGCACCAGGCCCACGCGCAGTTCCAGCTCCAGCGGCGGCAGGGGGCCCCCAGGCCCGCAAAGCCCCCGCACGCGCACCAGCGAGGCCGCCACACTGCCGCCCTGTGCCGTCACCCGCACGTCCAGCCGCGCCGTGCCGGACAAGGGCCCGGCAGGCCACGGGGCACGCTCCACGGACAGCAGGAAGGCATGGCAGGAAAAATCCCGCGCCACGCGCTGTTGCAGGGCGGCCGCCTGCGCGGCGGCCTCCAGCACCTGCCAGAAAGGCACGCCCTCACAACGGCGCCAGGCCGTGAGCCCCGGTGGGGAGTCCATGGCCCGGGCCGCATCCAGCAAGACGAAGGGCGACGGCGCATCCAGAAAGAAATCCGTGTTCATGGCCGCAGATCCACGGCAAGGGCGGCGTTCTGGCCACCGAAGCCGAAATTCTCCAGCAGGCCGCGGGAGGACGGGAAGGGACGGGGCTCCCGCACGAAGTCGAGACGGGGGGAACAGGGCCGTTCCAGATGGCGCACGGGCGGCATCCTGCCGTCACGCCAGGCGGCCAGAGCACAGTACAGCTCCAGCGCCCCGCAGGCCGAGGAACCGTGCCCCAGCCAGGATTTGAAGGCCATGACGGCCGGGCCGCCGGGCACATCGCCCAGCAGGCGTTCCCACAGCAGGCTCTCGGCCTGATCGTTGAGCTGCGTGCCCGTGCCGTGGGCCGAAAGCCAGCCCAGCCCGGCGGCATCGAGGCCCGCCTCTTCCAGAGCGCCCCGCACGGCCAGCTCGGCCCAGGTGCCCCGTGCTTCGGGCGCGGTCAGGCTCTCGGCATCCACGGAGGCCCCGTAGCCCAGGATCTCCGCATGGACATGGGCGCCCCTGGCCTGCGCCGAGGACAGGCTCTCCAGCACGAAGGCCGCGCCGCCCTCACCGGGCACGAAGCCGTCCCGGCCCATGTCGAAGGGACGCGGGCCCGTACCGGGCGCACAAAGACTGAGGGCCCGGGCCTTGTGATAGCCCAGCAGTCCGCCCAGCGAAAGGCGGCTGTCCCCGGCCGCGACCAGTACGGCGTCGGCCAGACCGAAGCGTATGCGCCGCCAGCCTTCGCCCAGGGCCTGCAGGGCCGAAGCGCAGGCCGCGTTGACGGTCAGGGCCTCGCCATGACAGCGGGCAAAACGGGCCAGTGCTCCGGCGGCGGTATTGGGCAGCCAGCGCAGCAGCCAGAGCGCGCCCAGCGTCGCGGTATCCTGCGGCGGCAGGCCCGGTTCACCGGTGACGTCCAGCATGGGGCCCACGGCGGCGATGATCTGCGAACGGACGGGCAGGCCCGCCTCCAGCCCGGCATCACGCAGGGCACGCAGGCCCGAAAGGACAGCCATCCGGCTGCCCCGGTTCAGGTAATGGCGATGCCGCCAGCCTTCGAACTGCTGCCGGGCCCCGTCCTGGCCCCAGTCTTCCGCCGGGCAGACGGAAAGCCCTTCCAGCGCGCCGGAGGCCCGGAAGGCATCACGGCCCTCGCGCAGGCTGCGGGCCACGCTGTCCAGATCATGGCCCAGCGCCGTGCAGCAGCCCGCACCGCTGATGACGACCCGCTCAGGCACGGCCATCAGGCTCCCTGCCGTGTGGCCTCAAGGGCCTGTTCCACCCAGTGGGCGATGTCGCCCAGGGTCAGGGGCGATTGCAGGGCCATGCCGTCGGCATCCGTATAATAGGCGGCCAGCTGCTGCCGCCGCGCTTCGTCCAGATGGCCGTAATGCTCGCGCAAAAAGGCGGCCTCATCCGGGGCGCCGGCCAGCTGGTAACGCAAGGAACGCAGGAAGGCGCGCTCCTCGTCCACAAAGATATGGAAGGTGGCGCCCAGCTGCACGCTCACTTCCAGCAGGTCGATGGATTCACAGGGCAGATCCTGCATGAGCAGGGTATCGTCGCTCAGGGTCGCGGCATCGCGCTCGAACAGATTGGCCACGATCTCGCGCACCTTGAGACTGATCTCGTCGTATCGCATCACAGCTCCGGGAGTTTGAGGGCCCCGAGGCCCCCGTCAAGAGTCACCACGCTGCCGTTGATGGCCGCGGCCTCCGCCGACAGCAGGAAGCACAGGCCCGGCAGCACGTCGTCCGGGCCCAGGCAGCGCCCGGCGGGCATGGCACGGGCCACCTGCCCGTGGCGGGAAAGGAATTCGTGCCCGCGTCCGGCATCCAGCCAGCTCAGACGGGCGGAACAGGCGCTGAGGCCGCGTCCGGCCAGCTCCACGCCGAGGCTGCGGTACAGGCCCTCACCGGCCAGCTTGGCCGCGGCGTACCAGCCCTGCCCGGGCGACGGCCGCTGCGCGGCACTGGACGAGACGAAGACACAACGGCCGAAACGGCGGGCCAGCATGGCCCGGCTCACGGCACGCAGGCAGCGGGCACGCAAGGCGATGTCATCATCCGCCCAGCGCTCTATGGCCTCGGGCGCCGCCATGGCCACCAGCTGTTCGAAACGGGAATGCAGCAGATCCGCCAGATGCCCCACCGGCCGGCCCAGCAGGGCTTCACAGCGGGCGGGCAGGGTCTCGGGATCGCCAAGGACAAGGGCGGGCAGGCCGTCCTGCGCACAGCGGGCGCAGCCTGCGTCATCACGGCAGACACAGCAGACCTGCGCCCCTTCGGCGCGCAAGGCCAGCGCCAGGGCACGGCCCAGCTCGCTGCTGCCGCCAAGGATGAGGACAGAACCATGGAACGTCAATCGCATGGCCGCATAGTGAAAAAAAAGCGGCCCGGGCGCAAGGGCCCTGCCGCACACGGCCTGCGCCAGGCCATGGACAGGCCGGGATAAGGCCTGAAGATGCACCGGGCATGAGGCCCATCGAGTTCGCGACAAAAACGGGAGACCGGCAGCCGCGCGTCCGCTCTGCGCAGCGCACGACCCCCAATGACCGGAAGGAAGTTTTTTGCGGGGAGATGGAAGCGCCAGAAGGCGGAAAAGGGCGCTTTTCCCCAAGCTTCCTTCGTCTCCTTCGGCAAGATCCCCTTGAAAATAGGACGGCCTTCCCCTCACTCCAGAGAGAACACGGCTTCGGCCAGGCAGGCATCGCCGTGCAGCAGACGGCAGCGGACCTCCGACGGCAGGGCGTCGCCCCTGTCTTCAGGCTCCATACGGCACAGCAGGTCGCTGTCAGGCAGGACGAAATGGCGGAAGCGTGCCCGACGCACGGCACGGACACGGCGGGACGGAAAGGCCTCTTCCACGGCCCGGCGCATGGCTTCCAGAAGGCAGGAACCGGGCACGCGGGGCGCACCGGGAAAATGGTCGGCCAGCAAGGGCGCATGGCCGGGAAAGCGCAGCACGGCCTCCAGGGGCGGCATCATTCGCCCCAGAGCAGATGCAGGGGACCGGCCGGAGCCAGTTTTTCCAGCGGGATGAAGACGCGCTGCGTCCCGGCGGCCCAGGGAGCCACCTGATAAGGCTGGAAGTAGACACGCACCCCGCCGGGCACCAGGGCCAGCGCGGAAAAATTGTCCGCCAGGGGTTCGGTGCCGTCGTGGATCATGCTGTCCACCCGGCCGCCGCCCAGACGGGTGGCCAACTCCTTCCGGGACACGGCGGACATGATCTCCAGAGCCTTGTCCACGTTCTCGAAGATGTCCACCAGCCCCAGACGCTGGCCGGAAAGCAGGCTGTAGGTCAGCGGGATCACGTCCAGATTGCCGTGCGCGCCGCCGGTGTAGGTCCAGATCTCGAAGACGATGCTCAGGGCATTGGCCGAGGGACGCGTCAGGGTGTAGGAGCCTATGAGCTCGCAGGGCGGGAGTTCCTGCTCCTGCCACTCAAGGGCCAGCGGCGCCAGCTCGGCCTCGAAGGTCGAGGCGATGCGCTCCACCCAGTCGGCCACGTCGCGGTCCACGTCCTTGCGGCCCAGCATGGGATAGGTGACGGTGATGTCCGGCTTGCCCGGCCGGGAAACGCGGCGCAGGTTGCAATCCGTGACGGAGATGGGGGCAAGGGCGGGCTCGGGACGGGAGTCGGCCAGCATGGTGCCGTGCCCGTGCGCGGCGCTGGCCGTGGGACACAGATCAGGAGACAGTGCGAAGCACGACAGCAGGGCCGCCAGCGCAAGCATGCGAGCGGACCGGCAACAGGATCCCGGCAGATGACGGAGATTCCCAGAGCTGAACATCATACCCCCCAGACGACGGAAAAAGAGATCGCGGCATGGCGCCGCAAGCTGCTTGTAGAGGGCTCCTGCGGCCCTGTCAAGCCTTGCGGGAGCAAATAAAAGGCCGGTCTGCCGACCCTGCGCGGACAGGGGGAAGACCGGCCGTAGGGAGCCTCTCCTCCAGACGGAGGCAAGGCCTTAATGATGCACGATATCCCGGACCTTGACGTGGAAGCCGTAACGCAGCTCGGCCACCAGACGCCAGTGTCGCAGCAGGAGCAGGCCCGCCAGGATCAGGTACGTCCAGGCATAGAAGTTGTGCAGGCGCAGCGGGTCGTGGGGCAGGCCCAGCAGGGCTTCCAGCTGCACGTCATAGAAGGGCGAGAACAGCTGGGCCAGGAAGAACACCAGCAGGGCCGCCGCCTCGCGCAGGCCCAGGCGCAGGTCCAGCAGCAGGGCCACGGCAAAGATGGACTGACCGGCCGTGAGGAAGATCTCCTGGAACTGGTGCGGGTCCAGGTTGATGGGGGTGGTGCCGCCGGAAGACACGGCGTAGACACCGGGGATCATACCCACCAGCAGGGTCCACTGGTTGAGCTTGGAGGACAGCAGGCTGCCCAGGGCCAGACCGGCGTTGCCGCGGAAGGCGAACATCAGGGCCACGATGAATTCCGGCGCTTCGGAAGCGATGGGCGCCAGCCACTGCACCAGCAGGAACTCGTTGATGCCCAGGATCTTGCCGCTGGCCACCAGGCTTTCGCTGAAGGGTTCGGCGTTGAACAGGATCACCAGGGCCGCGAACAGGAACAGACCGGCCACGGCACGCATGCGGGCGGGACGCGAGAGCTTGGCCAGGGTGGCCGCCGGACCTTCGGGCTCTTCTTCCTCACAGGGACGGCGGGCGATGATGCACATGTAGCCCACATAGATGCCCAGGAAGACCACGCCGTCGAACAGGGTCAGGGAGCCCTTGAGCGGGATCAGCAGGGCATAGAGGGTGGCCAGGCCCAGGAAGAGGATGTCGGTGCGCTTTTCTTCGTGCAGGGCCACATAGTTATGGAAGCGGCCCGCGAAGATCAGCACGATGGCCGTCCAGCCGATACCGATGAGCAGCCGGTTGGCGCCCGTCATGTTGGCGATGGCATAATGCGAGTAGGCGCTTTCGGGATGCTGGCCCGCCATCCAGGTAAAGTACATGTCCACGGCGTATTCGGGCAGCACGGCGATGAAGGCCACCACGGCCACGGCCACGGCCTGGGGGATGTCGAGCTGGGCCACTTCGCAGGCCCAGGTCAGCAGGAAGGACGCGCCCAGGATGGCCAGGCCGGCCAGTACGGCCACCAGCATGGGGGAAACGTCCGCAGGGGCAAGGCGCAGGGCCAGGCCCGGCAAGGTCATGAGGATAGCCAGAAGGTAGGGACGCAGGTCGCGCAAAGACATGACGGTCTCCTTGGCGGGGTTTGGGTTTTACACAAAAAAAAAAGACCTTGGCTGCATGCAGTCATGCGGCCAAGGTCTCACTAGTCGGCAGGGCCAACGGCAGCACCAGACGTGATGTCAGGCTGTTGATGCTGCCAGGGTCTCAAGGACCCAGTTACTCCCCTTAGGTGCGGATAAAATAGTTGCTCTCTCCCCGCCTGTCAAGCCTGAATCCGCCTTTTTCCTCCCCGTGGCCGTTCCCCGGATTGCAGGGCAGATGCCTCTCTGCTATGAGTAGCGTCATGAACATCATCTGCCCTCAATGCGGTTTCAGCCGTCCTTTCCCTCCCGATCGCGCTCCGGCGCATTCGGTGATCGCCACCTGCCCCCAGTGTTCCTGCCGCTTCCGCTTCCATCCCCAGGATGGCAGCAGCGAGCAGCTTTCGCCCGTCCGCAATGAAGCCGCTCCGGCGGCCAGCGATCTGCCCCCCGGCGCCATCATCCCCGGCATGGGGGATGACGGGGAAGGCGGGGCCCCCTGCCGCCGCGAAGATCCCCGCGAGGAGATCCCGCCCTTCCGGCCCCGTGACCGGCAGGAAGAGCCCACGCCGCAGGCAGACGACGAGCCGCTTGAAGATGACTTCCGGGACGACGACGCCGACGACGACCGCCCCGGCCTGCCTTCCGGCAACCCCTGGGACGTGGCGCCCGCGCCTTCGGGCTGGATGGTGGCCTTTTACCGTACGGCCACGCGCATCATGTTCGGCGCGCCGGCCTTCTTCAGCTGCCTGCGCCCGCATCGCCGCTCCCTGCGCGCCCTGAGCTTCTACCTGATCGTCAGCGTCATCCTTTCCGTGGTGCAGCTGCTCTGGATGCGCGGCATGACCTCCATGCTCGTGGACGGCGGCATGGACCCGCAGATGCAGCAGATGATGGCCAGCACCCTGGCCATCCATGAGAGCATGCCCCTGTTCGTGCTCAAGCAGGTGGCCTTCGTGACCCTGCAGCTGTATGTGCAAAGCGCCCTGCTCTATCTCATGTACCGGCTCATCCTGCGCGACAAGCCGGAATTCGACCTGATCTTCCAGGTCAGCGCCTACGGCTCGGCGCCCATGCTGCTGTGCGTCATCCCCGTGCTGGGGGCGCTCACCGGCCTGGTCTGGAGCCTGGCCTGCACCCTTGTGGGCTACAAGACCGTGCTGCGCCTGGACTGGAGCCAGACGTTGCTGGGCTACGCGCCCGTTTTCCTGCTGGAGATGTTCCTGCTCCTGCAGGTGATGCAGATGCTCTAGCCCCATATCGACCTGACCTTTTCCGGGCCCGCCGCTGCCGCCAGCGCGGGCCTTTTCCCCCTCCGCCCGTGCCACCCATGAACGAAAACCCTTCCCAGCCCGTCCAGGACGCTCCCGCTCCTGGAGAAAAAAACGGTTTCGACCTCACCCGGCTGCTGCTGCCGGGAAGCATCGTCCTGGCCCTGTGCCTGCTGCTCTGCATCTGGCTGTGCATCGACATCTTCATCTGGCCGCTGGGCACGCGCCAGCGCATCCTCATGTGCCTGCTGCTGTTTGCCCTGCTCCTGCTGCTGGGCCTGGGCGCCTGCCTGTGGCGCGGCATCTACCTGCCCCTGCTCACGGCCCTGCGCGAACTGGGCCCCGATGCCGACGGACGCATGCCGCAGGGCTCGCCCGTGCCCGCCATCACCTGCCGCATCCGCCGCATGCACGAGAACATGCAGCGCACCCGCCTGGCCCTTGAGGAAAGCCACGAGAACCTGCGCCAAAACCTGCGCCAGACCGAAAAGATGGCCCTGGTGGGCAAACTGGCCGCCGGGGTGGCCCACTCCATCCGCAACCCGCTGACGGGCCTCAAGCTGCGCCTGTTCTCCTTCACCCGGGGCATGGAGCTTTCCCCGGCCCAGCAGGAAGATGTGCAGGCCATGAACGAGGCCGTGCGGCACATGGAAGCCATCACCAGCAATTTTCTGGAATTTTCGCGCCGTCCGCGCCTGAGCAAGGAGCCGCTGGACATGAGCGAGGTGCTGGACCGTACCCTCATCCTGCTGCAACCGCGCATGGAAGCCTACAAGGTGACCCTGCGCCGCACGCGGCACGCGCCCCTGCCCCGGGTGGACGGCGATGCCGAACAGCTGCGCGAGGCTCTGGCCAACCTCATCATCAATGCCTGCGAAGCCGCCGGTACCGACGGGGAAGTGCGCATCAGCGAAGAGCGCGGCCGCCTGGCCCCGCTGGGGCCCGTGGTGGTCATCCGCATCGAGGACAGCGGCCCCGGCGTGCCCGAAGAACTGCACGAGGTCATCTTCCAGCCCTTCATGAGCACCAAGGTGGAGGGCACGGGCCTGGGCCTGCCCATCGCCCGGCGCATCTTTGAAGAACACGGCGGCTGGCTGCACCTGCACAACGCACCGGGACACGGGGCCAGCTTCGTCATGGTACTGCCTGTCCGCAAGGGGGACGACGTATGGCTGAGATCCTCATAGTCGACGACGACCACCACCTGCGTCAGGGCTTCCAGCGCCTGCTGGACGCCGAAGGCTACGAGACGCGCACCGCCGCCTCGGCCGAGGAGGCCCTGAACCTCATGCGGGAAAAGATGCCGCAATGCGTGGTCATGGACGTGCGCATGCCCGGCATGGACGGTCTGGAAGCGCTCAAGCGGATGCGTGCCCTGGAGGGCTGTCCGCCGGTGGTCATCATGACGGCCTATTCCACCACCGAGACCGCCATCGAAGCCACCCGGCTGGGGGCCTTCGACTACATGCTCAAGCCCTTCGACATCCCGCAGGTGCTGGAGCTGCTGCAACGGGCCCTGGCCGCGGGAGAGAGCCAGCGCCGCCACGAGGCCCAGTCCGCCGAGGAGGCTCTGGGCGAAGAGGACGACATCCGCCTGGTGGGGCATACGCCCCCCATGCAGGAGCTGTACAAGGCCATCGGCCGCGTGGCGCCCACCGATGCCCTGGTGCTGATCCGGGGCGAATCCGGCACGGGCAAGGAGCTGGTGGCCAATGCCATCTGGCGCTACAGTCCGCGCTCCCGCCGTCCGTTCTCGGTCATCAACTGCGTGGCCATCCCCGACACCCTGCTGGAGAGCGAACTTTTCGGTTATGAACGCGGTGCCTTCACCGGCGCGCAGCACCGCCGCATCGGCCGTATCGAACAGGCCGCGGGCGGTACCATCTTCCTGGACGAGATCGGCGACATGCCGCCGGGCATCCAGGCCAAACTGCTGCGCCTGCTGCAGGAAAAACAGATCCAGCGTCTGGGCGGGCATGACTCCATCGACGTGGACGTGCGCATCATCGCCGCCACCAACGCCAATCTGGAGCAGGCCGTGGCCGACGGACGCTTCCGCGAGGACCTGTACTACCGCCTCAAGGTGGTGACCCTCTGGACCCCGCCGCTGCGCGAACGGCGCGAGGACATCCCGGCCCTGGCGGCCTTTTTGCTGCACCGGCAGGCCGCCGAGCTGCACCGGCCCGATCCCGGTCTGGAAGAAGAGGCCCTGCGCTATCTGGCCGGTCTGGACTGGCCCGGCAACGTGCGGGAACTTTCCAATGCCCTGCAGAAGGCCCTGGTCTTCAACAGCGGCGCCCCGGTGAGCATCCGCGACCTGCAGCTGGTGCTGGATTCCCCGGCATCGCATCCCCCCGCGGCGGGCCTCAGCATCAACGGCAACGGCGATACCGGCCCTGCCCCGGGCGTACGCCGCTCCCCCGTCGGCACCGGGAACGGCTTCCACGAAGGGGAAGCTCCTGTCGAAGACGCCCCGGCTCCTGCTGGCGTACCTCACAACGACGAACAGCGCAGCCTGGCCAGCATCGTCACGGCCTGCCTCCGGTCCGGCGATCCTTCGCCCTTCGACACCTGCATGGACATCATGGGCAGGGCCGTGGTGCGCGAGGCCCTGCGCCAGTGCCGGGGCAACCGCTCGCAGGCGGCCCGCCTGCTGGGCCTTTCCCGTCCCACCCTGCTGGCGCGCATGGAAAAATACGGCCTGAAGATCGAGACCCGCATCAGCGACGAATGAGGGCCGCGGGACAAACGCCCATCACCGCTTCAATGCTCCGCCATCCCAGGGCCTGCCGGTCTCCGGCGGGCCTTCTTTTTTGCCTGTCGGCACGGCGGCCTTCCCGGCCCTCCGGCACGGATGTCCCGCCAAAAACGTCCCGCCGTACGCGCGTGAGGCTCCCTCCGCCATGCCCTGCCGCGCCCTCAGCCCCCAGGCACAGCCCCAAACGGCCCGCCCGGTGACGGCACCTTCCCCCGCCGCACGTTTTTGCGGCATGGCAAGGCCATCTTTCCCGGCCAACGGGCACAAAAAGTGACCCACCGGCAAAGCCGGTGGTTCTTCATATGCGCCTGTAAGGCTCT
>OGJY01000140.1_pt1 | contig 99607 bp, 94 predicted proteins | sample 1572231 | NCBI WGS metagenome assembly OGJY01 (sample SAMEA2582121, study PRJEB24529) | metagenome | biome: Human gut stool | place: China | collected 2011
GGGCGTATCGCCTATATCCAGTTGGGTGGCAAAATCCTCTACCGTGAATCCGACATCGAAAGGATGCTGGCTGACAGCTACCGCTCCGCTTACCGACAGACGGCAACCTGATTTTCTTGAAGGAGCGCAGTTTGCCGTCTGCCCTGTGATTGCGTCAGCAATGGACTTTCGACAAAAAGAGAAAGGAGCGGCTTACAGACGGAGCATCAAAATTCCGCTTCGTCTGTAAGTCGCTCCTCTCTTCTTTCTTCTGATTTCCCGTCAGTCGCTTGTTTCCGTTGCCGGATGCTCTTCAAGCGAGTGGCAGGCAGTGACAAGGTTTTCGGGTTGAATACGCTCAAACTCGTTTGAGGAAGATTCTGCCCGAAACGGCTTGCCGCCCGACCTTGCCGCTGCCATCAAGCCATACGCTACCTTTGCATCCGTGCATCGGGAACGAGTGGCTGACGGAATGAACCTCAACTAGACCATTGGTTGTTACCACTGCCACAGGAAACAAACAATATAACCGGAGTCCCTTTCTTAGTGCTACTGATTTCATTTATTACAAACTGCCTGAACAAGACACTCTCTTTACTGCATATCCTGAATGCAACGGCTATAATCACTTCAATGTTATAGACATCGTAACTGATGCCATCCGGTTGCTTGAGATACTTCATCGTGTCAAATTCGTTCAGTTCCTTGTTCTTGTAAATGGTATGAATCGTTTTGCGGACATCGCATGAGAATGTTCCGAATAGGTCGGTTATCTCAAATTGTGTCATCCACACGGGTGCGGTCGGCATAATGACCACACCCTTTTCACTGATTGTTATTATACCTCTGTTCATAATGGGGTGATTTGATGTTTGTTATTTTCGCTGTTTATCTTTTCGCCGGCCGATACTTTCTTTCTCCGTTCCATCAGCTTGTCCATGTCCTTGGAAATCTTGTCATCTGTGATTTTTGCATAGACTTGGGAACTGGTGATATTTGTATGTCCCATCATCTTGGCGATGCTCTCTATCGAAATGCCAGCGGAAATCAACAGGGTTCCGAAGGTGTGCCGGGCTTGGTGATGGGAGAGATTTTCTTCAAACTCCAGTGCGTTACCGATGGAATGCACCTCATGCCAAAGTATATCACGGATGGGCAAAGGGAAAACGGGGTTGGTATCATCGGTCGTGTTGTAAAGCGACAATATACGCTCTGCCACGGGATGCAACGGAACAAATGCTTCCACGTTGGTCTTACCTCTTTTTTTGCGGATATATTTCCTGCCGTCCGCAGCCTCCCCGATATGGTGCGGATAGAGCCTGTGTATATCCACATACGCCAGACCGCAGAAACTCGAAAAGATAAACATACGCCGTGCCAATTCCATGTTACTGTCCTCAAACGGAGTTGCCATCAGGCGTTTCAATTCGTTACGGCTGATATGTTTCAGCTTTGGAGGATTCTTCTTTTCATATTCCACGTCCTCGATAGGGTTGGCACGTATGATTTCCCTGTCCACTGCAAGATACAACAACCTGTTGAGCCAGCACAGGCACTTGTTCATCTTGTCTGTGCTGCATCCCAAGTCCTTTAACAGGAATGTCTTGTAATCGTTGCCGAACCCTTCCGTTATTTCCTCCAACGGTATATCCTGCATGTCATACACCGATTCTATGTACAGTCTGATACAGTCCTGAAAGATAATGGATTGTCGGTAAGTGGAGCGTGATTGTATCTTGACAGAGCGTTTCTTCAACCTCTCCAGCTCTTGTTTGCCTGTTTGTAACAGGGTTGTGGGCAAGGAGCTTTCCGCCACTATGGTATTTTTCAGCAATTCCGCACTGACAACACCCTGTTCTTTCAGTATGGTGCCGTATGTATCTTCAATGTGTTGGCGATATTGGCTTAACCGTCCGTTTGTGCGAACGTCCTTTACCTCGCCCTTTTTACTGTTCCAATCATCTGGATTGCAATAAATACCCGTGGAAAGCACCGCCTGTTTGCCATCTATGGAGATTCTGCACCAAATGGCGGTCGTACCATCAGCTTTCACCTTGCTGCGGTTGATGTAATAGAGTTGTTTGAATGTACTGCGCATAACTGATTATCTTATTGAACTTGATTAAATAGTTGCATCAGAGAACAAGCACCAAGTCTTTGGTCGCTTCGATAAATGTGTCCATGTCCTCAAAAAGTTTCTTCGGGGTCACACGGGCGTAAATTTGCGTTGTCTGGATATTGGTGTGTCCCAACATTCGGCTGATGGTTTCGATAGGTACACCCTCTTCAAGCGTTATCAGGCTTGCGAAACTATGGCGTCCGACATGATAGACGATATCGGTTTTGATTCCTGCCAGTACACGGAGGCTCTTCATGTTGGCTCTCAACACGCGGTAGTCCTGAACAGGCAGAAGTGTTTCCCGTGATTCGTCCTTGTATTTGTCCAATAGGGCAATCGCTTCGGGAAGCAGTTTCACCCGTGCGAGGTACTCGTTTTTCTTGCGGTGGTATTTCAGCCACAGGTTCCCGTCATCGTCGGAAAAGAGATTGTCCCGCGTGATGGACACGGTATCGGCATACGCTGTTCCGGTATAGCAGGCAAACAGGAACAGGTCACGGGTGAGGGCAAGCGAGGGCCTGCGGCGCACGGATATTTCCACGTCACGTACTTTCACAAATTCCTCCCGTGTGAGTGCCTTCGGTGCGCTGAGTTCCTGTTTCGGCAGCTTGAAGTTGCAGAAGAAATAGCGTTCGGAATGTCCCTCCTTGTAGGCGATGCGGCATACCTTCTTCAAAAGGGCAAGGTAATGGCGCACGGATTGCAGGGATTGTTTCTTCTCATCGAGCACATAGTCCTGAAAATCCCAGATGAACCGCTCGTAAAGTTGCCCGAAGGCGACATCCTCCGTCTTGAATCTCTCACGGATGAACCCTGCGAGAATCTGCCGTGTGTAGTAATACTTGGAGTATGTTCCCTCAGCACGGTCGATGCCTATACGTGATTTCAAGTCCTCGTTGATACGGTCAAACTGTTTCAACAGGGTCATTTGCTTATCCATGCTCCCCTGAAATATGTCCTTGACTGCCGTAGCGTCAAACTCCTGCTTGCGCTCCAACAGAGAATCAAATGCGGAATTGATGGCAAGCAGCAGTTTCTCAATCTTGGCGTTGGTTTCAACCGCCTCTTTGCTCTTGCCGTTCAGACGGCTTTCACGGGGATTCCATAACTCGGGAGTGCAGGACAGCTTGCATCCGAACTGTGCCATTGTGCGGTTTACCGTGATGCGTCCCATGATGGGAGCCTTTCCCGATTTGTCCACTCCGCTCTTTTTGAGATAGAGCAACACCTTGAATTTTTCTACTTTCATACGCTTATATTTTTTAGTGCAAAATTACTTGCCGTATAAGCGTTCCTTGATATGCAAAACATTGTGTATGAGCGCAAACAAAACGGTGAGGATTTCTTTTCATTGCCTGCCGTTACCTATTCCTGTTTCGGTAACTGCCCGGCTAACGGTTTGGTAACTGAACAACCTCAATATTCCGTTGCCGTTTGCATTTTCTCCACTTGGCAGAATAGTGAAATACCACTCATTTCAAACGGTTTACGTTTTATCTTTACCTGTCCGCTTTCCCTTGCACAGCCTATCACTTTCCACCTTGCCCGCCATACTTTTGCCACTATGATGTTATCAAAAGGTGTACCTATCGAAACAGTCAGTCACATGTTAGGTCATTCCAACATTACTACAACACAAATATACGCAAGGGTCACCAATCAAAAAATAGGTGATGACATGAATAAGCTATCCGGGATATTACACGATTTTGAGAAATCGTTAGTCAATAAAATCTAAAAATGAAGTCCGTTAGAAAATCATCTTTCTAACGGACTTTTTTTAATAACAAGGCATTAATCCAATGCACTCTCCTACTCCTAATATAATTTCCTCTCAAATAAATGATTCTTTGTAAATACCTTACCGGATGGCTGAATATGTGGCAAAATTGCAGCTACAAAATTAGTATGCAGAGCCTTGAAGTATAAAAGCAGCCCAAAGACTTGTTTGTTTCTTTATATTTCTAACATCAATCATCGCTTGTTGAAGAGCAGTAATCTTATTGCTGCCGGCTTTAAGATATTGGTAAAAATGAACAAAGAAAATCTCCGTGACTTCGTCATCAACAGGCCACAAGCTTGAAATGACACTTCTGGCGCCGGCCATTAGCAAAGCGCTGGATAGTCCTAACTGTTCCTCACCGGAATAGACTTTATATTTACCTGTTTCACATGCACTTAAAATGGCAAGCTCTATATTTAATTTCAAATCAATAATATCTTTTGCCCTGATCACCATTCCTTGACTTAGCTTAAGTGCGGATTGGAAACCATTATCTTCTCTATAGTAGCCATGACCTGTAAAATGAAACATCGAAGCTGACACAAGTTTTGCAATAAACATTTCCTTTGAAACATTTCCAGTCAGAGCCTCTACATGAAACATTTCAGCTAGTTTTTTAGCTTCCTGGTCAGCAAAATGTAAATCTCCTGTAGGATTTCCAATGATATTGACTTTTGAAAATATATATTTTTCATTACCATCACTATTCTTTCTGAACTGTATGTAGTCCCAACTTTGTATGCTTGAATTATAAAAAACCGGATTACGTATAATCAAGGGTTCTCCCTCTAATATTAAAGCATGGAGAGGCAAATTATGAATAATACCATGAGGAATAAAGCAAATAATATCATTAGGCATAGTATAGCTGGCCAATGGCTCAATAAGTACACTACTCTTTACGAAGAATTCTTCATCTGCTTCAGATATGTTCCTGAACCCCTCCAATTCTTTTTTCAGGGAATTTGCAGATAAAGGGATTATCGTTCTAAATGGACGTTCCCATATAGACGATACAGCAAGTAGATGAATAGAATCACATACTACAAAGTAATATATAAAAAACAACTTCTGATTACTATTGAGCCTATTCTCCTCATTAGCTATTTTTCTTTGTAATGTTACATAGTCAGGTAGTATTTTCAATTTGCTTTGGGCATATTTTCTTAATTTGGGAATACCCAACATTTCCTTGTACAAAGAATTGAGTTGCCTTTGTATTTCTCTGGACTTGACAATAGAGATGTGGCTTCCGGATATCTCCTTTATTTCATTTTCCTCCCTAATAAGCGGATGCATGGAAGAAGGCAACGACATATTGTTTGATAGGATAGAACTCAGAGATCTTGAATAGGATTTCTCAATCCATAAGATACATTCTTCCCATTTTTGCTCAATATAGTAAAAATTAAAACCCTGCTCCAACAACTGCCTGGCATCTCTATACAACGATATAGAAGCCACAATCCATTCACTATTTTCTTTTGGACGGATTTTTGTAAACAGGAGTGTATAACTTTCCAGTGTTTCGTTCAATAAATTCTCCGTTTTTATGGTAAACTCCTTTTGTGCATCTGGGGCAACTAAATTATACTTTAGGATCTCACTATGACAAACAAACAAAAGAAAATTAAGTCTCCAGACAAAATCAAACAATTCACTATCAGATAAGATTCGAATACCTTTTTCCAGGATATGGATCGCTTCATTATAAAATTGAATGTCCCTGTTTTGCCTTGCTATAGTTATGAGTAATCCACTCAAATAGTGCATATTCTGGGCATACAGACGCAAACAGCCTGCATTCATAAAATACTCTTCTGCCTTCTTGTAACATTTATAAGCCTCCGCTATATTATGATTCAGGCATGCTAAACCATAGTATTGGTAGTATTGCCCTTTCAATATATTCCGGTTTGGCAAGAAAACGATACTATCTAATTGGGATTGGATGATTTGGAAATTATCAACGATTACAGGATCAGACAACAAATTCACTGACGGGTCTTTAACCTTTTGAATATCTTCAGTCAAGAAGTAAAGCCGACACAGCAATTCATCCTCTAAATAGCCTGTCGCATGATATAGTTCAATAGCCATTAACCAATGTTGGTTTCGGGGAGTATTCTCTGCCAATGCTTTGAATTTATAATATTGAGCTAACAGGACACTCTTTTTTAATGGGTATAGCCTCTCTATCTCCGCCTCTATCAGATTAAGCAGTCTCTTACTCACTCCCAGTTTGATACTGCTGTTCATCATCATACATATAATTCCGGCCCTTGTATTCTCACATATAGAGCCTTCCAGATATTCGCTTGCCAATTTCATTGCCTGCTCGTAGTCCCCACTGGCATAAATTTTATGGAGAGTCTCTAATAGTTCTGTTTCTTTTTTATAAGGAAAATCTAAAAAATCAACATCTATTTTATTTGCCTGCTTGAATTCATACAGCAGAGTTGTCTGGGAATTATTTTCCAGACATGCGACTGCTTGTTTATAAAGTGAATCAGCCTGTTTGTAATACCCCAAATGAATAAACTCTTTTATCGAACTGGTAATCCATGTAATACCTTCCATGCTTTCCAATTCAAGCAGGTGTGAGCCATATTTACTCTCAATGAAGGCTTTACCAGCCACATATCCAGCTTTGAAGCAGAACTCCAGCACTTCCTTCAGTTCGACGGGTAATTGATTCTTCGGCAACATTGATGTTTCTGGATATTGAACTCTCAATAAAGGTGTGATACTTGCCAAATAGACCGGAGTAATATCTAAAATGGAATCCGGCGTATCTATCCAATGCTGATAGCTTTTCACCAATCCGCACGCCTTGATAGCATCCGGACAAGGATAGTTATAACTATCGTTCACTAACGTAGCTAGAAAATCAAAAGAATGCTCTTTATCTATTACAAAGAACTTTTCCAAAAGCTGTTTCCCGATTTCTATATGTTCATTTTTATCTTCCGCATTCAATATACCCCATGTAAGCATCGCGCTACGGATTTTGTACTTGACTTCATCAGCAAAACACATAAATTCATCATTCGGAAAATTCTTCTGGGCATTATCACAAAGCTCAATAATGCGATTAGCCTTCTCTATAGAATATCCACATAGTAAAAAGTCTATCTCATTCTCGATGAGCGTGGCTTTAGCCAAATAGATAGGAGAACCAGAATTTCGCAACTTCTGCAAGCTCTTTTCCGCTTCTTTCCAATTCCCCATAGTACAAAAGGCATGTACGGATAATAAACTGATTTCAGGAGTTATATCCTGATCGGATAAAGATTTATAGTAATCAAAATATCCGCTTAAGTCACCCTTACGGTATAAATTCCGTAATGAATCAAATATCAAACTCATCATCATCGTCTTTATCGTTCAATAAAGAGATTTGTTTGATGATTGAGGATTTCCCCAGTGAATCGATCCATTTCTGCATATCCTTTGCAGAACCCTCCCCGTCGATCTTTATAGTACTGGTATCTGTTTTTATAGTGATGGTACCTTTTAGTTTGTTTATTTTACTGATACTGACGAAAGCTTTAATCAAGGCTACAATAACAGCAGATGAAGCAGAAATAATAGCTATTATAATAGCCGGATCATCCAATACTCCCCGCTTGTTTTCTTTCTCATCAACTTTGACTTTTTCTATAGCAATTTCTTGCTTCAGACTTTCACAAATTTCCTGAATTTCAGTAAAGGACAGGAGTTCACTGGCTATCTGAACCTTCTGAATAAGGGCTGTATCACTTGTTTCCATGCTTTATATATTAGGTTTAATCAAAAGTAATAAAAAAAACTGTATCTACTATTTTTTTACATACCAAATTCATTACCGCTTCTATATTTTAAGACTTCAGCATCACCCCTCAGATTTTTCTACTTTATCCATTATAATTATCTTCCAGTACCCGCATAATATCAGACTCCTTATATATGATTTTTCCAGGTAACTGTATAAATGGAATAAATCCATCATCCCGGTACTGCTGCAATGTTCTTCTTGATATATGCAGCACCTTGCAAACCTCTTCATGGTCCATATATATTTCTCCGTTCATCATTGGCCTACAGGTCTGGGAGATGCTCTCTATTCCTTTTTTCAACCGCTGGATAACCGAGAATAACTGTTGCACGACCTCATGCTCCTTAGTCATTAATTCCATCTTTGTTTTTTGTTAAGTTTTTCAATAATAACTCCACATCACTCAATTTGAAATAACTTTTCCTGTTAATACGGGAATGTGGTAAGATTCCCTGGTCCTTATAGTTTTGCAGTGTTCGTTTACTGACATTCAGCATCATACATACATTCTCATGATCCAGCCACTGAGCATGTTCCGGTTTAAACTTTCGCAATAAGTCTTCAGACATTAAGATCACGTTATCAACTTCCTGCTGAAGATCATCAAATGTATTTTTCTCTATTGTTACGACTTCCATAATACGATTATTTTTGTTTCCGGAGTAAATATATGCAGATATATAATTCTATCCATCAATCCTTTACCATCCCTGTTTGTATTTGCCTACATTTGCGTTTATATGCACAATTGTATTCTGAAAAGTAAAATACAATTGTGTAACAATACTATTTTTTGAGAAATTTATCCCTTGCTATCACCTGAATTCACAAGTTTATAATTGCAAACGATCCATTCTTCCTGTTTCCTGGTATTTTTCTTTTCCACACAAATGCTTCTTTGAATCCGATGAATTATCCACCCATGCTTTACCGCATGATCTTCAAGTATTGGAAGCGGAAACATAGTTAACATAAACTTTCCCTTTATATCCTTAAAGAGTTCTAAAAGTGCCTCTAGGTCACTTTCATTAAAGTAACCCGCATAATGGCCACATGTACTGTTTATATAAGGAGGATCTACAAAATGAAAAGCATCCGTAAAGTCATATGTTGAAATCACATTTAAAGCATCTCGATTTTCTATAGTTACCCTTTCCAGACGCTCACATAACTCTTTAGTAAAATGGTCCTTTGCTTTAGTTATCTTTCGAGGTAGATCTCCTTTAAAATTATAACCGAACGATCCGCCCATTTTTGCGGCAAAACTCATGTTGCAAGATACCCAAACAGCCCAAGCCCTCTGTACCGGAGTGAAAAACTGGTGAAATTTAAGGATATGCCTTGCATGTTCATGTATGTCCCGGCTATAAAGAGTCTTTTCAATCTCCTGTTTGAGATCCGGATAATAAACCTTAGCTACCCAATAAAAATTAGTGATGTGCATATTTATATCATTAATCACTTCCACTTCAGCCCTTTCCTTACCGAACAACACGGCAGCTCCACCGCAGAAGGTTTCCGTATAAACACGATGTTCAGGAATTAGAGGCAATATATCTTTTAAGAGAGTTTGTTTGCCACCATAATATGTAATTGGAGTTTTCATTCTATTTTAATTATTTAATTAGTACTACAAACAAAAAATCATCAGGTTCATAGCTGAACCTAATTACATTTCACGGTTCGAATATAATACATAACTACCTAAAAATGTTACCCTTACAAAACTCCCGATTCTATTTGCTCCTATTTGCGGCTATTCGCCAATCTCCATGTAATAATTAACGCAGATATACAGCTTTCCAAAATTTTCAATTCAACAAAATGGAAATGTATAACTTGTCCACCCTTCATTTTACATCGTTTACTATTTGGCTGAATTTGTCTAATTCCAGTCCGGTTTTGTCTGTATCGAATTTATGCAGTTCCGGAAGAACAACCTTAACTTTGTATCCGACAAAATCTATCAAATATGAATGGTGATTTAAGAGTTTCGTTCAAGTCTGTTCCGGCTACAAAAGACCGGCATAGTGGTTACGTTCGCATGACGGCTAGTGTTAACGGCACGCGCTTTCGTATGGCCATTCCATCTGATTCCAAGGAAAAACTATCCTTGTCATCCACCTTGTTTCGTATTTATAAAGAGGCACTATTACAGAACAAACTTATCACGGCCCAAGAACTAAAAAAGCAGTTCATGGCTGCACCCCCTTCGTTATTATATGACACCATACACCGATCCAACGCTTCCGATCTTCTCAATATTGGTAAAACAATATCTTATGAACAGTATCAATTCCAGCTAAAAACCATAAATTCTATACCCATATTCTGCCAACTAACCTATGGAATCCCAGAAATATCTATATTAGCACTACCTGATACATTTTTAGACCAGTTAGAAGAATTCTTCTCTAATCATTCGACAGAGAAGCACCGAAGCCGAGGACAAGTACAATTGATCTGTACCATCTTATTGAAAGAGCACCGAAAAGGCAAAATCAGACTATCCGAATCTTTAAAGCAGCAACTGTTACTACATAACACTCCGGAAGAACTCACACCGGAAGATGTGCTTCGCCTCCAGGAGATCCATCTTCCTTGCCACTATGCAGCAATAAGGGACATTTTCATATTTAGTTGTTACACCGGTTTGAATTATGCTTCTATCAGGCAACTGACATGCCGCCAACTACGAACAATGTCGGACGGTTCTTTATGGCTGTTTCTGAAAGACAAACAGATTCCCCTACCCGACTTGTCGAGAAAAATATCTAATAAGTTATCAAAGATCAGTAACAGTCAGTTACTTTTCAACAAAATACCGACGATACAATATATCAATCAAATCCTCCATATCATTGCTTTAAAAAGCAAAATATGTACAAACATCACATTCAAATCGGCAAGCAAATATTACCTTTCCCAACAATCAGTGATAAAATCAGAAAAATGAAAACCAAATATTCTTCTCCCACTTTTAATCAGAAAGCACAATTATCATAACATTCTCTTGTTAACTTTTAACCCTTTATCAGTTTCACTTACGGTTGAAATATAGCTAACATTTTTAAGTACCTCAAGCAGTTTTGAGTTGTAACTGTTTTTATCAAGAATAGGATGTTTTTGATCATGTTTCGCAATATCCGCATAAGGAGAAGGTAATTGACATAATAAACTTTCAATAAGATCCATATCATCACTACAGTTCTCTATGGCGTAAGTAACGACAGCAACCCGGTCGTTGATGTTATGAGATATCCGTAAAACCGTTTTAAGAACATTCTCATTCAAGTCTATCCGTTCCTTTGTAAGAAGAGAACAAATCTCTGTCGCCAAATCGCTATTATCCTTTATTGTATCAAGATTCAGTGCTGATACAATTTGAGACTTCTCATGAATCGTAAAAGCACTCGATTTCAAAAGGCATAACGCAATATCTGCCGTATATTTGAAAGTTTTTACTTCCTGTAAAAAATCATTCTTATGGCTAATTAGGTATTTTGCCATTATTGGTACCTTATATGAAAATAATGCAAGTGTATTTTCATTCGTATATTCAATCTTATTTCTATCAATTAGAAAATCAACTCGTCTAGGCTCAAGGTTAAAGAGAGAATCACCATCGTCAATTGTATTATCAAACGAGTTAAATAACTTCTTGAATGTATCTATATTCAATTTATTTGAAACCAAGAGTAAATTAAACAACAGATATTTGACCTCTATCGAATCAACACATTCTAAATATCCTAAATCATCTCCATAATGTTCAATGTATGATATCAGATTCTCTGAAACAGATTTTCCAGAGGAACAGAAATATGACGCAACATTCTCCCAGGTTGGCTTTACCAGGAAAAGCTTAACAGCCATATCTCTAAAACTTTCTGTTATGTCCTCTATATTTTCTATTCGATTACGTTGATTTGTCAGATAATTGGTCTTATCCTCTTCATCTATATTTTCATTATTCAAAATGTACAAGAGAGAGTCCTCCTCTTCATCATTAACTGTGTCGGAGAACTGCTCCAGGCAATAATCAATATTATTCTCTATATACAAGATGAAAGCATTGTTTCCCGTTCTTTTTATGCGTGACAAATTAAGATTTCCGGCATTGACATCATCATCTTTATTCAAATAGTTTGTTATTATGCACAAATTCTCCTTATTCGGTAAATAGAAATTATTGGAAATTATAAAATCCAACAGCTCAGAGGAATCCGTATTAAGGATAACATATCTTTGTTCCTTTGACAGTCGTTTTGTCTGCTCCAGTCCGATTACCTCCATATGATCCGTCAAAAAAGTATAATTGTCATTTAGCCATTCTTTTTGTTCATCTAGTAAATTAGCGGCATCACAGAATCTAAGCCAACCTTCTATAAGGACTGTACGTCCTACAGTATCACCGTATTCGATGATTGTCGTCCAACTATCTTTTATGCTCCATTCTATAAAACACTTGAATAGACTTCTGGCATATTTACCGTTCTGATAGTACTGAATCATAAAATCTAAAGGAACATCTGCTCGTTCAATCCGTTTCACAAACAACTCGTATTTCTCCTGGAAGGTAGGTTTCTGACAAGAAGATATTAGAAAATCAGCCAAATCATTATTCAGAACGCAATCATGATTGAATACATACAATGGAACCTTCTTGGCAAAGTTTTCGACTTTATCAATATGGGCTTGATAATCTCCTTTTATTGTCTGTTTCATGGCTAGCAGCAAATCCCTGTCATTCTGTGACACCATATCCGGATAGAAATAAGAGATATAATCATAGTATTCCTCATCAATATACCCCCGACGTATAAAGACATTCATCAACGGCTCTAATTGGATTCGAGTAAAATCTTCACACTGAGTAAAATCAAATGCAGAAAGTAACTGTGATAACTTTAACGATTTTATACGTCTTTCCTTATTTACAAGATCTTTTCGTTCCTTAATAATTTCTTTAAGGGAGTCTTCGATAACCTTTTTCCGCTCCCAATAAGACCTACATAAAGACTCAGGTATATTCAATTTACGCCTCTCATTTTGATGATAATAATCTTCATATACATAGTCGATTTCTTTTAGCGATAACATGTTTTCAAAAGTTGTTTCACTATCTGTGACCAACTGAATTTCAATTGAATTTCCACCTATTATTATTGATTTAGGGTATTTATTCATTTTATTTACAATCTCATATGCTATTATAGTCCTTAAGTCTCTTTTAGTAAGATGGCTATTTTCACTATATAGCTTAATTCTTTCTTCCAAGGCTTTTTTCTGGTTTTCAATTGTCCGTAGAGCATATGCCACAAATTTACTTTTTGATGAAATACATTGATATACTTTTTCTTCACGATTATGTAACAACGCAAAGTCTCTTGGGAAATAGTTCTTATAAACAATCATTGCTAAAAGTTTTGTCGGATTCAACGATATTTTTCCGGCAACACAAAGTCGTTTACGATATTGCTGGTATTCATTTGCAATATTGCGTAACAGACGCATATCGTTAATAAAAAAAGCAATCTCTTCCAAATCATCATCCGGTATATCTTCATATCCTCGTATGCGGAGTTCCTCTTTGAGCTTATCTTTTGAATTTGAAGGATTTATTACAGGGATAACAGTAGATATATAATCAAAAAATTTAGATCTTTGTGAATCCTTGAATACATCATCTTTAACTGCATATATAAAAGTGATATGTCGTCCGATTTCTTTGGAGTCATTAATCAGTTGATTCAACTCTCTAAGTTTAAGATATATGTCTGACGTATTAAAACGATCGAGATCCTCAATAATTAATACATCGTAATTCGTGACCTGAAAAAAATAAATGATTTCGTCCAGATGTTTGTTGAATATGGATGTTTCTTTTTGTAACTCAACTTCTCCATCTTTCAGATTGAGTTTGCTAAGTTTATAGCCGCAATAGGTCAGAAGCGCCTTCCGTACGCAGATAAACAAACAGGCAAGCATATATAAGACACTAATTATATCAAATATTGTATTGGTAGTCACACCCCAATTAAAAACCTTATACATCGCATCTACCCGTAACCACGTAGGTTCAAACGCAATAAGGTAAGCAATAAAGAATCCGACAATGCCCAAAGTCCATTTGCATAACTTCCCTTTTTCAAAGTGAAAAATTCTTCTGAATCGGGAGTTTGGTAGGTTCTCATACTTCTCACGATATATCAGTTGTTGAAGTATGCTGTACTCAATCAAACGGTTTAGCTTCTCGACTTCTTTTTTCTGCTTCTTGTCCCCATCAGGAATATCATATGACTCCAATGTTGCCAAAGATATCTGCAAATAATGAGGATTCGGATAATGTTTCTGTAAAGTAAATAGCACTGAACTTTTTCCAGAGCCATAAGGCCCGGTCAAAGCTATATTACGTAAATTACTATCTGATTTAAGTTTATCCCCTATTTCCTTAACGGGAAGAAATTGCGGCTCTTTCTCATCTATAATCGTGGGCATCATTGTCTGTTGCTGGACATTAATGTCAGTAGAGTCTTGCTGCGTAATTCTATTTGCCTTATTCTTAAAAATACTAGGTATATTCATGCTGTCTAACTACTTTATATATGCAAAATTACAATATATTTTCGGAGCAGAGAAATGTATGCATATATTAAATTCTTTTCCTTTCCACCGGAAAGAAAAAGAATCAGGAAACATGAAAATCTAAAAGCTCTTTTATAGGAAGAAAGGTTTATCGTATCTTTTTTCATGGATAAATACTTGCATAAGGACCCCGCTGATTTTACCCCATACCAGAGCACACCTTCATAACGGTTATCACGATCAAGAATCGCCTATATTTATCTTTTTCGTCCATCGGTCTTTTCTTTCGGTGCAAAATCTTTCAATCCCTCTACCGCACCTGCCGACACCGCCCAAAGGTAGATGCAGGCAACGCTGCCATAGGGCGAATAGCGGCGACGGTACTTTTCGAATAAGGAGCGGGTAATTTTACGATGATGGTACAGCATCCGCATCCCCCGTTGCACTGCCAAATCACCGAAACTCAAAATATCGGGACGTTGCAGCGAATGAAGCATCAGCATTTCCGCCGTCCATACGCCGATGCCATCCAGTTCCGACAACTTGGTGCATACCTCTGTGTCGCTCATCATCCGGAGTGCATGGATATCGAACTCACCCGACACGATTTTTTGTGCTGCTGCCCGTATGTAATCCACCTTCTTGAATGTGATTCCGAACGCCTGCAATGCCTCGGGCGAGAGATCGAGTATTTTTTGGGGAGTGACTTCACCGAACGCACCAACCATCTTCTTCCAAATCGTTTCGTGCGCTTTGGTCGAGATCTGTTGTCCCACAATCGAGTGAACAAGCGCAGTGAAAAGATCAGGAATTACCCGCCTTTCCACCATGCCCACTTTGTCGATTACCTCGGCCAGCCGTTTGTCCTTGCCTTTCAGATAGGCAATCTCCTTTTCTCCGTATTGAAAATACTGTCCCATCCGTTATTTCGTTTTAAGGAATATATTGGAATCAGCGGGAGCCTCACTGCGGCTTTGATCGGTATATTCACGTACAATTTCGCTTACGGAGATACGATAATTGTCGAATAATTTATCGTGTCCCATCTTTTGGCTCTGACGATGGTTCACCTGATTGCGCCAACCTGCTGCTGCTTCCTCGCTCTCCCAGAACGACAGTGAAAGGAATTTGCCTTCGTTGTTTACGCTGGCAAAACGCTCTACGCTAATGAAGCCCGGCATCTTTTGCAATTCTTCTTTCAAGGCCGCTCCTAACTTGAAATATTCTGCTTTTCCCTCAGAGGTGGGCGTTACCTCGAAAATGACCGCCACTTTCTTTTTGCCGTGCCCCGTTAAGGCATTCAACTCATCGAGCGTCATGGAATCGTTGTAGATGCCTGCGCATACTGTATAACGCATTCCGGGAATCGGATAGATATAAGAAATTTTGCGCAAGCCTTTTTCTGTACCCGGCTTCGGCCAGATAAATTCGATCCAGCCGCCGCCACGCATGGCGACCTCGCATAGCTCCACTCCGTAATATTTTCCCGACCAATCGAGATGCTCACGGATATTGCCTCCGGTACGTTCCGGAAAACGGGGATTAGAAACCACAAGGCTTTTGTCTACGTCGATAATGAAAAGGTAGGCATCCCTGTCGTTAAAATCGGACTTCGGATCAGTAAGTACAGCAAGTGCCTCGCTTCCTTTTTCTTTCAGCAGTTCGGCAGCCTTATGCACATTGGCAATGACTGTCTGCGGTGTTTCTTCGGTTCTTTTGTTCATATTCTGTGAAAATAAATTAGATGTTCCGGTTACAAATAGAACCAACAACATGATAATTAGCTTATTATTCATAATACAATATACGTTTTTTACTTCAACGATACAAAGTAACGACAACCCTTTTTCTTTGGCGACCCGAAAATTGCTATTCTCATTATTTATAAATTAGATCATCAGGAACTGAGACACTCTTATTTTGAAATGCCAGAGTTTAAAAATAAACCCCTTATTTACGAATATCTTGTACCGTTCCGCTTTACCTTTCGAATATTCAGTTTACCTTTGCCGGAAAAATAGCAACCTTAGATTTATCGAATATGAATAAATTCGTTTTCCAGTGCTCAATTTCGACTGACCAATTGAACTTGATAAAAGATTTCTCCGATAAAATGCAAATTAACGGCGATGCAGTCGTACAGTTCGATGAGCGCGGACAATTTTATTTCCTCTGTTCTAAGGAGAGTGATCTTCAACAACACTATACCGATGATAACGGTTGGTTAATCACTTACAGTTATCCATTTAACAGTGAGTTGATCATTGGCCAGGGCTTACATGAAAATACCACCTATGCCGGTTACCTGCATACATTTAAGGACAAGGATAAAGTAAGGATGTGGAATGATATTTTAGATTTCGCCTTTCGCAGTGACTTTCATCGAGTGTTCTTTCCTATGGAGAACTATTTCAAGGGTTTTCTGAAGTTGGACGACAGCCTTTGTTTCTATCTTTATGATTATGTACCTGTTTCACGTAACCTCAAAGCAAGTACGGATCTAAAGAAAACAACCAATTTGCTTTTTCGCATGAAAGAGGGGCACGTTGTCCCCCTCACCGCAAAACTCTTTTCGTTGGCTATGAGCCGCATTTACGCCATCACCGGCAAGAAGGATAACTCTATTTTAATCCCGATCCCTGCATCCACCCGTGAAAAGCACATGCAACGGTTCTCTTACTTCTGCCATCTTCTCTCCGAAAGGACGGGCATCAAGAATGGCTACAACGCCATCCAGATTGAATCCGACCGGCAAGAACTGAAAGGAGCCCGCAACGTTGACAAAATTTTCAATCTGAAATTCAATCCATCACTATTCTGTGACAAGCAAGTCATACTCATCGACGACGTACTGAATTCTGGTACCGGCTTTATTCAGATCAAAAGAAAACTTATGGATTTGGGAGCAAGATCAGTCATTGGAGTTTTCCTGGTAAAAACGATACAGAATGAATAAGTCAGGGATTCATGTTACGCCTAGAGGAAAGTTATTACAAATCGAATTGACTATTTGATATTTACTTTGGGATTTATATGTAAGGCTCCCAAAACAGTGACAATCATTATTATAGTTCCAACTAAAGATCCTATATATTTACATGACATATCCCCTATCGAAAATTCGATCATGCATCCTTCATCGCGTATATCCAGATAACAGAGAACAGCCCCAGCTACAAAAAATAATCCCAACATAATTAGTTTTATCCCAGCAAAAACATACTCCGACTTGATACCATATTTATTCAACCCTGAAGATTGTCCTTCTGAGTTAAATGCACGCTTCTTCTTTTTCTTTCCAAAGATATTCATCATTTACCAAACCTTTTCAACTCCCTTTGTCTCATAAGTTTTAAAGAATTCCGCTGTTTGACAGTCGCACTTTTCTGAGCTGAAGAAAATGCCTCTGATATTCTTGTATCAATGCGGACAGCCGCTTCATGCGATAAAGTTACAACAGTGCCTTTTTTTTCCTGCGCTGCAACATAATCTGAATATGTACTTTTTATTCTTGCCATTTGGAATGTTTTCCTTTCAAGTTGCGGTCAAAGGTATAAAAAATATCTTTGATCCCTTTAAATTGTTTATAATTTTTTCTACGATATAGACTATTATCTTCTGTTCTAACAATCACTCTATCTGAAAGTTTAGCCATTATAAAGTAATTTGACGAAGAATTTCCTTCTGTTGCATCAAAAATCATAATATTACTTACAGGCGCTCGACTTGGATCTATCGCATCCAACATTTTGGCATCTATCATCTCACATACCCAGATAAAATGAGGCATCGCCATACTAACAAATAATTCACGGGAATCTTTCACTTTCGCTTGTGTCACAAATTCCTTATATGATTTTGAAGTAGTTAAAAAATACCGGTAAATATACTCTGTATTGTCTTTTTTTATTTTAAAGGTATCTTCTGTGCTATTTTCTTGTTTATCCAATTTCCTTAGTTCTTCTTCCAATGACTTTATAACTTCATCTATTTGAATCATTTCAGCATCCAAAAAGATTTTACCGTACAATGGAACAATAAAAGAGGTTATGCTATCATCATAATTAATAAGCTCAAACGGTCTTAAATTGTCATTAATCGTTACTAATCTGATATTATCTTCACCCAACTTATTTTCTTTACCAATTACAAGATAAGTATGATCACTCGTACAAACTATTATTGGGAATCCAGATTCTATATATATGTATAATAGTCTTTTAAATTCCTCATCACTATAAACTTCATAGTCAGTGTCCTCATTTTGCTGACGGGGACATGAACCTTCTCCTTTGTGCAACAGGTAGTGACAAGTCCCCACATCTCCATTTTGTTGATAAAGGCAATCATCTTTATCCCCATTTACCAAATAGGGACAATCTTTATCTATCTTTTGTTGCCGAGTATAAATACGTATTCCAAACCCAAGTTTCCTCAATACAAAAGATAACATTTCAGAGGGGAGCCCTCGTGAAGGAAGTTGCCTTTCATTGCTGTATCTTGACAATATCCTAAGAACTTGAGAAGGCAGGAGCTGGCTGTATTTATTATATTTGTGGGAAAAATAATCCATTATCATTATTAACGAGGTTTCAGCACATGTAAGTGCCTCTCCATCTTGACCGCAGAAAGGAAAACCCGTTATGGATAATTCCCTCCCATAAACAGACACGTTTTTTTTACATAAACAACAGACAAACTCTTGTTTCTCGAATAATAGAGGCGACAAGAAGGTGTATCCGATAACTCTGCGTACGGTTGGCCTCAATACCATGTAACCGTAAAACAAATTGGTAAAATCCGAATGTTCATAAAAATTCTCAGCGTTCACTATATTAGAAAAGAAAGATATTCTAAAGCAATAACGACTCTGATAGCTGTGTTTCCTTGAGTAGAACGAGTAATAAGTATCTCTATAATAAGTATCAACATACGGGTATTCCACACAACAAATGACATCTTTTCGGATGTCTTTCACAATCCTTGCAATACCTTTTTCAACAATATCGTAAGGAACCTTTAACTCATCTGAAACTAAAGATATAAAATCCTCACTTGTTAGAAAACCTATATCACAGAATGAGAATGTAATATTCTCAGTTGATAATGGCTGATCTTCATTTATATCACTGTCACATGTTTTTTGTTCACTTTTATACATTTTCTTCGTAAAATGTGATGTTATCGCTTTTATTTTTTCACAGAGCCCCATATATTTAATGACTGAAGCATATTAGTAATTCCGCAAAATTAAGTATTTTTTTACAAATAAACCACCAGTTGTTACATTTTTTCTCACATCAATTACTTAAATCAAAAAACATCCTATCTGAAACAAGATCACGTTTTCGTTCGATATCCACTAAATATTGAGAAATATCTTTATTACTTTATCTTTCTTTTTCCTAGATCTACCTGCCGTTTTGATGCCTTGACATCCCGTTTACAGATTATGTTCTGTTCATGCTTTTTCAATGGTGTGCAAACAAGTCCCCTCTCCGGATCATATTGGAGCTTACATTTTTCTAGTTCTCCACTATCCCAATATACCCCATCGACTATCATGGTTTTCCCATTATACAAATCCTTTATTTGCCCTACCGTATAATCTCTGTTTTTCGTAACTCTTTGCAGGGCATTATATAGGGAATAGACGTTTTTCCCACTACTGAAATTGTCTGGATAATTCTGAATATAATATTGAAATTCTCCTGGATATCGTATTGCGGCTTCCAGGTACATTTCAGGTGTATGTGACTTTAATGGTATTAAATCAAAAGATTGCCAGCTGTGTTTTGCTGCCATCAAATACATTTCGGGGCTCAACATATCCTCTCTTACGCCATATTGCAAAACATAAGTACCGGAGATCTCCACCGCTTTTCTGACACGCTCCTCGGTTTGCAGATGTACAGGAAGGATATGCAAGCTCGCCCCTGAAAGCGTTACGTCAAAATCAACAATAACATCACTCATTACCTCCGGACGGATACTGCCCGCCACACGCAATATTTCTCTGGGATTATCTAGGGGCATTTTTTTAGTTCCTAAAGACAGACATCTGAAAAAGGTATATGACGAAGTATCGATTCTCCGCTTATCCCATCCAGTCTGCTAGTCTCAATGGCTATACGACACATTTCCGAGGTTTTCTGAGAATCCGGGACAAGCGAGATATTCGTGCCATCATACCGAACCGCATCCAAACATTCTTGTGGAGTATGCCCATAATCAAAATTGGATTGGAACATCATATTCTTTAATGACTTATCTTGTCACTCACTGGCAAAGTCCTCCCGAAAGTTTGCGAAGTTAACCACGGGCCAGAATTCATCCGGGTCCTTTTCCCATTGTCTCATTTTTTTTCTATCAAAGAGGATTTTCCTCTCGTAAATTTGTTTATCATGTATTACGACCTCTGGAAGAATGTTCATTCTTTTGGAGGTCATCCATTCCAAACCATCCTCTGCCGGGGCCGAAAGTCCCATCATATCGAATACCTGTTTCACGTTTTTGACCTCATCATCGAACCTCAAAATGAATGAATCAGGGTACATTCTAAAAAAATCCCATTCCTTTCTCATTTCTTCTTCCTTTTTGTTACCAGCCTCTTTTATTTCAATAATCTGTCAAAGATAAAAATGGAAGAAGAACATTCGATTTGGAAATTGAAAGCAGAGTATTCCTTTGCGTGTAATTACGTTTTTTTGCGCTAAGGGTAAATGTAAGGGAGAGTTATTCATAACTTTTTCTTTGGTATTTCTTTGGGGTTACTTGCTATACATTTCCACCTCTTATTCATCAACCTGACTTATCTAATTGATTGGAAAAAATCCTTTACTGCCTGGTAAAACATCGTCGAAGGTATATCTGTATCGGTTACTGCTCAATAATTATTTTAAAATCTCCAGACCTCCCTTCGGGTGCTAGTATTTAAAAATAATTCTTGACCTGTATCCGCTACAGACCTTCTTATTGCCGATGTTCTTCCCAGTCAGTTAAGGGAAATTTTAATGGTTCGGGGAAGAGCGACAAGCGGTATTTCGCTAAAAAATCAAGTACAATAACTTAAAAAACAGAAGATGAACAAATTCATGATTTCAAAATTTAAGAGTGTTTGCCAGGAAACAGGCAAGGTTATTTCAAAAGGTGAATACATACTGTATGATACAGCCAGTCGGAAAGCGTACAGTTCCCAATCTAAAAAATACAAGTCAGAACAGGAATGTGTACAGACCGCAGCGTACATACAGGCACAGGAAGATGCCTATTTTGACAATTTTTGTAACAAGTACGGAATATAGATCATAACCCATTAAAAAGAAACATTATGAAAACAATTTATTTACAAAGACAAGGTAGCAGCAATAGTTACAATACCAATAACTCTATTAACAGCCAATTAGGGTTCTACATCGGGGTACAGCCAATAACAAATGATAAATATCATGTATCGATCGTATCACGGTACAATCCAAAAGAAGATGAAGAACAAAGGAAGAGAATAGAGATTGAAGTGGTTGCTCCATCATTGCCGGATGTATTCAGACGTATAGAGAAAGAAATCCAAAAGGAATTATCCGAAGATATTATCATAGCCGACACGATAGAAATGTACTGCCATGACAACTATTGCTATTTTAAGGTTGAAGATAAATATTTGGCTGTATGCTTCTATGAAGAATCAACCGAAACAATAAGGCTATATCCCGAAAATTATTGTCTTGTTTCTTTCAAACACAAAGGCACAAAGGATTATCTACAAATGGACAGTGCAACGTTGAAATTTCTACCTATCCTTGAAGAACAGGCCGCAGAACATGAGAAAGAAAAGAATTGGACTTGCCACCAAGATAAATCAGAAGATTTCCTCCGGGAACGCTTCGCATGGCTGATCGGAGAAAGTATCAAGAAGGAAAATAACAATGTGAAATTCTGCATTGTGGATTCTCTGATTAGATAAACCCTCCCAAAGGCTGATGTAACAGTCAGCCTACTATAACAAATTGTATAAACGAACATATTTCAATGAATAAAATGACAAAGAACAATATAGCAATGATAAACAGAGAACCAGGGTTCAGATATCGTCTTTTAAGCCGGTTACAGAGCGATTGTGATTATTATTTAGGCAACGGCAACAGGTGTAAAAAACACCTGTTGGCCGGTGATGAGCAAGAGCAAATCGACCTAATGATAGAACTGCACAACAGTTTCGGACCGGATAAGAAGCCGGAGTGGTTAACAATGGATGAAATTTTAGAATACCGTAACAAGATGGTGGCTACCACCTAAAGAAGAAATGAACAAGAAAGAACTATTATCACGAATTGAATGGATGCTTTCCTATAATGACGAGGGAGTTGCAGGGGTATATTCTTTTAGTAACAATCCGGAAATATTAAAGATTACCTCCAAAACTTATGTGAAATGTTTGAAAGGTGGAACAGTTGAGTTCTTTCTTTCAGCTCCGAAACAAATTTGTCACCGCCTCTATGAATTATATCGCTCCGACTATAGAATAGCTACGGTAACAACATATTCATACAAACTATCGCTTTATAATTTGAGCGCTAAAGAGCTTACCATGATATACATAGCGATGAAGCCTTATTGCAAGCATAACGGGAAGCTTATTTATAAATAAATAATCAAATAAAATAAAATCAATAACAGATATGAAGACTATAACAATTGGAGAGATAGCACGGATAGCAAGCGGGATTAACTGCAAAATTATCAGTAACGGGAAAGTACATTTCCACCAAATGCGGGATTATAATACTGAAACAAAAACGTTTGCGAAGAAAGATATGACTGATCTAAATAAAAATGCAGTATCCCACCTTTTACAGAGAAAAGACCTGCTAATTACGGCTAAGGGGGCAAAATTTTATTGCGCAGTCTATAATTGTTCCGGAAAGAAGGCCGTAGCTTCAAATGCTTTTTTTGTAGTGAGAATTTTTGATAAAAGAATAACCCCGGAGTATTTGTCCTGGTTTCTTAACCAACCCGAAATAAGCCAAACACTCATTCAATGGAAAACAAACTATTTTATCTTAAACAAAGACGCAATAGCTTCACTATCCATACCTCTGTTAGACAGGACTACCCAGGACAATATCCTTACTTTATACAAAGAGCAGAAAGAAGCGGTAAAATTACAAGAGAAAATCTTTAAAGAGTCACAATCAAATATTTTAGCACTAATCCAAAACGAAAGCTGATCAGTATTTGTAACGAATCCCTTCCGCTTTCAGAAAGTAAACCATTATTTATCAACTTACTAAAGTTTAAAATGAACATGAAACTAAAAAAAATCAAACTCATCCTGCATCATGGTATTATTTGGGGTTCTGTTGTTTTCTCACTGACTTACCCATCAACTTGGGTACATAGTAGTAATATCTTCCTCCGTTTTCTGCCGACATGCCTGAGTGCAATCGGTGCAACTTTGGCCATATCGGATATAGTTAAATATAGAAAAAGTAGAAACAAAAACAAATAATCAGATTATGGAAGTAATAATAGAGTCTATCCTTTGCCGGTGGAACGAAGATGTAACAGAGGCATTTTTCAAACTATTGAATGTATGTCTTTTATCTTGTGGTGAGACAAACTTGCGCAAGGCAATAACTGAACTGAGAGAAACAGATCCCAGCATTGATAAAAACTTTGCTTTTGGCTATGGAGCGGCCCATCTTTGGGTACACCAACGTCCCAATGACAGCCCCAAACAACAGTTACCCAATAGATTAATAATCGTTCGTTTTTAAATATCAAGTTATGAAAATTACAAGAAACAATAATCAAGAGATAGAAATTAAATATGTAAAGGTTGAACTTCCTATCCGTTATCGTGAAGAAGATATGCCCAAAGATTTTCCGCTCCGATACGAGGTCCCAACTGATGAAAGCGGATACGACTGGTGGAAAGCTACCATTGAGATCGACACCGGAAAGATACTTGAATGGCCTTTAGGGAAGGTCGGCAAGTTCTACATTAAGGTTTGTGACGAAGGTTCTTATTTTTTATTGGACGAAAGCCGGAATATAATAGCTGCCATTGAGATCAATTATGTCCCGAATAGGTTACTACCTCCGAAAGACGGTTACGGAGATTATGTAACTTTTAAAATCCAAGCTAATGGCGTAATTTCTAATTGGTACAAAAACCCATTATTAACGGATTTTCTCGATTGAGTAAGTTCCCGGACTGATATGGCAATCGGTCCGGGAACATGTTGTCCACTATTATACAGCAGATTTATAGAAAAAAGTCCCCAAAGGAAACTTTTGAAGTTTCCTTTGGGGACTTAATAATAAACGGCTACAAGAATTTAATTAATGAAGGCCAGCCGCTATTATATTAAAGGTTCGGGGTGAACCTGTATTTTTAGTGAATACCCTTTTGTCTCCCATGACTTGTATTTTTAACTCCGAGGTGTAACTTTGCTGGTTTGCTCCAAGACTAACCCGTATCCCGTTACCTCCTTGTGCGGCAGCCACCTGGCTCATCGCATTTTGTATTACGGAGAAAGTACAATTATAAGTATCCATTATTTGCTGGGATATACTTAACGGAAGAATAAAGGTTATCATCCATTCTGACGGCATTCGCCAAATCATTTTTTTCCACACTCGTCAGTTTACTAAAGGTCGTCACTTCAGTTTTTCCGGCTCTGGTAGAGATCTCGTTTTCACTTTGGTCGTTATGGCCAATTCCATCATTAAAATATCCATCATTACAGGACATGCACACAAGTGCCACGAATAAAAACAATGCTAACTTTCTCATAATATTAATTTTAAAAAGTAAATAATTACAAATGCAAAGTTAGCTGTCAAAAACAAATTAATAGTATTTTATCCGTTAATTTAGTACAACGTTCATTATACCTAAAAACTCGTTCAAAAGCCTTTAATTAGGCATTTTTCAATTTAAAATAAGTCTATCGTATAGTATAAATTTCGATTTATACAATGCATATTATACCTACACATGCACTAAAACGCATGTGTTAAATATTTATAATTCGATATTTTATTAACACCTGTGTTTTAATTTTCCTTTCTTTCTGTTGAATAGATCAATAATAGTTAGGAACCTTTTTACTTCTTTCTTTCATGACATAATAAAGAAAAGAAAGAAGCAAAGATTGTGGAAAGCTGGATATTATGTAAAGAAGTTGTGGTATATCACTTGTAACTACCTGTTAAGCAAATATTAAACAGAAAGACCATTCTATTTTTCTTTGCATAATATATAGCTTGTATTTTTGAATCAAGGAAATATTTTCCCTGATTTTAAAATATGAGCTATATGGAAAAAAAGAATGTACCTTGCAATTCATTAGTAACTGGAGCAACTCAGTTACTTGTATTGACAGGAAACTAGCATTTCCTTAAAAACATTATTTTACTCAATGAATTTCTTGCAAATAAATTATCTCATATCAGCATCCGAATATAATGTCAATATTTTCCTTCTTATGCTAGTAGATGAAGTTTGATGTAAATGTTCAAAATAAACTACATCAACTCCCATACCATTAAGGACTTCCTTTGCCTTTATATAAATTGGCTCTTTTTCATGATCATCCCCGGCAAACATAACATTAAAATTATACTTGTGATATTCTGCTATTTTATCTAAATTGTGTTCAGGTACTACTAAATCAACAAATTTCAGTGATCTAATTATTTCGCACCTTTCTTCAAACGGAATAATTGCTTCCCTGTTTTTACGCATTCGTAAAAACTCATCAGTGCCAACTGCCACAATAAGATAATCACACATAGATTTTGCTCTACTTAATGTCTCAATATGTCCAATATGTAGTATATCAAAAATGCCAGCTGTATATCCAATATTATATTTTTTTTTCATTTCAAATCCTATCCTTCGTTAAACAAATATTTATCACAATGAGATTTTCTATAATCAATCGGGGATTTCAACCAAATACTTTTTAGAGACTCATTAAATAGATTACCAAATACATACTTATGACTATTTTTGCTAGAAAAGCAATTTCCTTCGCTATCAACAACAAATGAAGAAAATCCATCATTTGATTTAGAGAATTTACAAAGAATCTTTATTTTTTCTCCATAATTTTCTCTAAGATTATTTATTACTTTATCAGAATCTTTATCGCTTATCCAAAGGTTCATAGAAGCGAAGTCTCGCTGTAATTTGAAAATATGCCAATATTGTATATTGTTATCAACTATCCATTCAGCTAATTGGATTAACTCATTATAGTTATCTCTATGCAATACAGTATTAATTCTCAAATCAATATCGTTATCTAAATAGTTTTTTATATTATGTATTGTCTTATCAAATAGTCCCCTGTTTTTATTATGAATTTTATAATCAATTGAATCAAGACTAATTCTTGTAATTATCTTCTTCGTTTTTAACAATGTTGTTATTTCTTCATTTTCAATAGTTCCATTAGTATCTAATAGAATTAACATGGAGCTATTTATAATACTTCGTAGAAAAAGAGATAAATTAGGATTTAATAACGGCTCTCCCCCCGAAATTAATACAGAAATCACATTAGAATTTATTATGTTATCAATCAATAAATTCTGATTTGATAATATATTGCATTTTTTCGAGTAGCCACCTCCATTATAAGCAATACAATAATTACATCTTATATTACAAATATTAGATGCCATTATACCTATAACTATTGGAGTATTTATCATTTCATAATCAAAATCTTTTTTTTTACATGAGCTATCAATAATATTTTGATGCACATCATCGTTAATAACAATTTCCTTTCTTTGCTTCAGTTCATTCTTATGAAACAACACAGAGTTTTGTGTAAGATAAAATTTTCCATTTCTGAAAGAATAAACCAAACTGTTGCTTGCATCAATTGGATTGATGATAATATTATTAACTCTTGATCTTAAATCAACATTCATCTAAATTAAATTTTTCTATCAATGCAGGAATTAAATCTGACAAATCATTTCCTAAAATAATTTCTGCATCTTTATCAATTCCTCCTTTAGCATTAATCACAACTTTTGTTCCAGCTAAACTAAAGACTTGCAAATCGGCAGGTGAATCACCTATTGCAATTACATTTTCTTTTTCGATTCTCAATTTATTAATAATATCTTGACATCCTTTATATTTAAAATCTCTGCTTGCAAAATCTTCAATTTCAATTCCTATTATTACTTCACCTTCGCATCTCGGTTGGTTTCCTACAACATAATCTATTTTCAGTTTTTGTTGATAATACTCTAAAACAGGCAAGATGTTTCCTGAATGCAAAACGGTGATAATATTATTCTTTTTCAGGAATTTAAATAATTCTACTGCTCCTTTGATTAAATAATCATTTTTATCTAATTTGTCTTTAATTTGTTGCTTGGTAATTCCATTTAAAAAATCAATTCTTTGTTTTAACGTTGGCAATCCTTCTCTTTTTCCAGCGATAAATTCTTCATTCAACAATTTACTTTCTTCTTCTTTCCCATTTATTCCACAGAGAACATCCAAAATATCTTTATTTACTAATGTTCCATCAAAATCACTTAAAAAAATTTTCATATAAACCTCCTTTGTTAATCAGTTATATTTTTATTATGTAATATTTTATATACTATGTCTGATAGTAAATCAATAATCTCATTCAATTGATTTTGATTGTAATTATTTTTGCAATAATTAATTAAGTCGTCAATATTATCTACACTTAATAATCCGCTATCAGACTTTATTGAAATGCTTTTACCATTTATAAAATAAACATTATTTAATAAATAAAAAATACCACACTCTTTATTCATCAATGAAATATCAGAACAATTTTCTTTTATTTTCTGTTTTACAATACTCTTATTTTTATCTGTACATAAATTCCCTTCATCCCAAACGCTCGATACTATTCCATTTGTATTTTTCATTTTCCCAATACTAATGATAATAATACGACTACTTATTGAGGCACTATCTCTCTTTTTCTCTAACTCAATAAATTTTTGCCACATGAATATTTCGTCCTCCCCAGACAGAACAAAACCTATACCATTAAAAATGGAGGCATATGCCATGTTGAATAAAATCTTCTGAAATTTTATATAACTATGCTCTTCTCTCACATATGGCGCAGTTGTATGTCTAATATCTATCATGTCTTTGATTGTGATCATAGCTGATAAATCAAGAACTCGCTGAAGTACCTTTTTTGCCATTCGTCTTTTACTATTAATTTTACTTTCTAGTATAATATCTTTTCTACTTATACCTCTACAAATTAACTCATTGATAAAATTATCAATATCAATAATAGAAGAATGTTTATTTACTTTTATAGCACGCATGTAATATTCGTCAAAAATAAATATTTTTATCTTTAACCCTAAGTCTTTCAATAATTTTATTTTGTTTATAAAAGTCAAATGTATAATTGATGGATTTGCCTTTGGAACAACAGGGAAATATACAAATTTATTTAACAATATAAATCTTTCAACAGATATAGAAGTGTCATTGTTTATTAATAGTTGGGCCTTCTCTAAATTCTGTTTCAAATTTTCACAGTCTATATTCCTGTTTATTGTATTAAAAAAATATTTCACTTTCTCTTTTGCCTGTTTAGGACTAAATAGCCACAATCCTATTGATATTACAATTGGAACAACATATAATAAGATACCTGACAAATCAATCATACCGTAATTAACAAAGTGTTTATTTCAAATCAGAAAATAAAGCAATTGAATGCCATAAATATAGCGACAAAAAACTAAATTTGTATAACTGAAATCAAACAAATGAATATATTTACATTAATTAACATTTAAGAGCATATATAAGAAACACTTAACAAGGTATCATTAAGTGCTTCTTAATACATTCAAAAGGTTTATTCCTCTTCTTTGCTACTATCTATCATTGGATGCGCTAAAATTATTGTTTCAACAGCCCAATATGAATACTCCAAGAGGGCGAAGAGATTTAGCTATGCTAACTTTGGTATGATAGCAGAGCGAGGGTACAAGAAATTATAGACCATCTATGCAAGGGCTGATTCAAAACAGAAAAGGGAAGCTTTAGAAAAGGTTTATTCAAACATTATGCCCTCCTCGCAGAGCAACAAACCGTTGTGGAAAGAAAACTCTGATTTATTGGAGTGGTTAAAACAATTATAGTTTGCCAACTATAGTCTTATTATGGAAAGCAAAATGAATATTATATACTGGTTATCAAAATATTATATGTTTATCTTTACATAACAAAGAAACCTTTCTTCAAATGTTTTTCATTTTTACTACCCTACTACAATGGAATAGTTTCTATAACTGGATCTAATTATAGAAATTCCCACAGAAATCAGTTGATAAAACATTGTCGAAGGTATTTCATCCCCTGTAACCGCTCAACTATTTTTCATAAAATCTCCAGACCTCCCCTTTGGGGTGCTAGTATTTTATGGAAAATAGTCGCTCTTGTTACCGGAGATGACCTTCTGATTGCCAATGTTCTTCTCAACCGATTTCCAAGAGGAAATTTTAATGGTTGGGGAGAGCGATAAACGATATAAACAAAAAGATATGGAAAAAAGAACATTCAGACACACGCATTTGCAGAACTTGACCTGTGAGATTGTCGAACCTACCAACAAAGGGTACAAAGTGTTACAAACAGAAGTATTTGCCGGTCGGAGGAAGCCTAAAACAATAACGGCCTACTACTATGACGCAGATTTCAAAGAAGGTGGTCTTTGGAAAGAAATAAAAAGCCGAATAACAATCCACCAAATCCAATAATAACCAAATAGGCAGAGGAATCTGCCTAATAAAAACTTTTGATATGTTAGAAGAAATCAAACAAAATGGTATAACCATTCTTCATAGCACGGATACAGTCTCCATCCCTGTTATATTCAACAACCTTACAGGAAAGAACTTCCAGGGCAAGGAATACCATGACTATATCAAGTATGTTGCTATTGAGTCTATGGAATTCACATTCGGGAAGATACAGCTATACAGAAACGGAGAACAGATAGAAGAAAGTGTAATAAGAAAATAATAAATAACATGGAAACAACAAATATCATTCAGCAAATCAACTTATCAGACATTCAGACAAGTAACTTTATAAATCACCGAAAAAGATTTTCAGAAAACGAACTGATGGAACTTGCCGACAGTATAAAAAGGAATGGAGTTTTACAAGCTATTCTGCTACGTCCTTCCGCCGATAGTGGTTATGAGATCATTTTTGGAGAGAGACGATATAAGGCTGCATTTTTAGCCGGATTAAATGCCATTCCTGCCGTTGTCCGGGAAATCAGCGATGAAGAAGCAATGGAGATCGCCTGGGTTGAAAATGTGAAAAGGCAGGATATCACCCCACTTGAAGAAGCGGACTTTTATCAGAAGCTCTTGGCGACCGGTAGATATGATATAGCTTCTTTGTGTACCCAATTGGGAAAAAACGAGGCTTATATCCGCACCCGACTGAAACTCAACAGTTTGATAATAGAGTTTAAGGAATTATTGGAGAATGAAGTTTTAAATATCGGTACTGCTTTTGAACTGGCTAAATACACAGAGGTTCAGCAGGAAAATACATATAACGATCACTATAAAGAAGAAAACAGTATGCAAAGTTGGAGAGGATTTCCGACAAAGGAAATTATCACCCGTCTAAAAAATGTTTTGACATGCAAATTGGATAGCTACAATTTTGATAAGACAGACTGTTATAGATGTTCCAGCAATACCAATAACCAATCCCTTTTCCCTATTGAGGGAGAGTGCGGAAGCTGTTCAAACCTTGCTTGTCTTAAAATTAAAAATACACGTTTTTTAGTAGATCGGGCAAAGGCGATTACAGGTTCAAATCCTCATTTGCAAATCTGTCGGCAACACTATCAATTTAACGAGGAAGCAGTAAACCAATTGGAAACAGAAGGATATACGGTTACACCAACCGATTATCTTCCTCAATATCCGATAGCACCGGTTCAACCCCTTCCCGAAGATTACGAGAATACTGATGATTATAACGCAGACCTAAACGAGTATAATACCGAGTATGACGAATATAAAGGATCTATTGAGAAATTAAACGACCTTTTCGCACAAGGCAAACTCAAAATGTATGCTTGCCTTAATGATAAAAACATCACTTTAAAATATCAGATATTGGAGGATGAATTTGATCCTATAGAGGAACAAGTAGCCCAATTGGAAAGGAAGGACGACCGGAACAAAGAAATTGCCGTAGAAAAGACAATTGCTGATCTGAAAAAGGAAATGAAAGAAATAGACCTTACCTGTGGTGACTTTAGTCTTTTAGAGGAACGGCTGCTTTACTTCTTCATGTTGTCCGCAGTGGATCGGAAAAATTTCTCAAAGATGGGCATAGATAGCGAAGTTTATTACCTTACCGATGAACATAAGTTATCCATTATAAAGGACATGAACGATGATACCAAAAAGATAATTCGCAGGGACTTTATAATCAATGGCTTCAAAGACTGTTTCGGTTCTTCTGTCGAATCCGATCTTTATTTGCAGTTTGTTAATCAACATATACCTGATAAGCAAGAAGCAATACAGGAAAAGTACCATGCAGTCTATCTGAAAAGACACCAAAAACTGGAAGAAAAAATAGCCGGTATTGTCAATCCCGCTCCTATTGCGGTAGAAAAAGACCAGAAGGAAAAGGTCGCATAATCCGCTCCGGCTACATTGCTACCAAACAGGTACTACACCTCAAAGCCCTAAAATCCTTGTATTTTAGGGCTTCTTTCTTACCGGTAAGAAAGAAGCAAAGAAGCATTTTCCTGGCGAAGGGGAAATCTTTTTCTTTCCATACAAATAGCCTCCAGTTTTATTTGGAGTACAAAGTCAGAGGCATATCCAGGCTTATATCAATTTTACTTTCAGAATAATTCACTCCCGCAGATCCATTGAACGTAGAGTTTCCGATAGTAGGAATAGTTATAACCCCACCAAAAGACGTTTCCGTGCATTCTCTCAAATTATCTTCTTCCAATATTTGGAAATCACTATTCATCGGGGATAAAAGGTTTAGCACTGTGATAGATTGCGACTCACGCAAAATCCGGAGATGTTCTTCCGGAAAGACATACATATCGCCATCCCTCATAAATTCCAACTGTTCTTCCCTCATTACCCGTATCATCTCATTTCTGATAGCAGCAATAAGTTCCTTTTTTCTACTCATTATCAATTCTCATATTATCCTCCAAAATTATGAATATAAACCCACATCTACAAATTACAAATATCATTCCGGTATTTATTCTTGACATATCCCCAATCATTGAACTGGATTATCTAAGGGTCTAAAAAGTCCCTTTACTGCCTGGTAAAACATCGTCGAAGGTATATCTGTATCGGTTACTGTTCAATAATTATTTTAAAATCTCCAGACCTCCCTTCGGGTGCTAGTATTTAAAAATAATTCTTGACCTGTATCCGCTACAGACCTTCTTATTGCCGATGTTCTTCCCAGTCAGTTAAGGGAAATTTTAATGGTTCGGGGAAGAGCGACAAGCGATATTAACAAATTAAAAACAATAAGTAATATGAAACCAAGTCCAGCATTTAAACAAGTCATTCAAGATTATTTGGTGGCACGAGCCAAGAGCGATAGCCTGTTTGCAGCCGCCTATCTGAAACCGAACAAAAATATAGACGATTGCATCACGTATGTACTGAACACCGTCAGCAAAAGCGGTTGCAATGGTTTTGCGGACGATGAGATATACAACATGGCAGTGCATTACTACGATGAAGATACAATTCAAGTTGGCCAACCTGTAAATTGCCATGTAGTTGTCAACCATGCAGTGGAACTCACCGTCGAAGAACAACAGGAAGCCAAGCAAACCGCAATTCAGCAGTTACAGCAGGAAGCATATACGGCAATGAAAAAAAAGCCGGCAAGAGTGAAGAAAGAAAGTACTAATCAATTAAGCCTCTTTTGAATTATGAAACCTAAAACAAAATTTCAGAAACTGATCATGTCATTAAGTGAGAAACTTTCCCCCATTACCGACAAGCAGGAAAAGTATGCTTATCAGCATTGTTTCACTTACATGGCATACCATACAAAAAAGGGAGTAATGACCTGTGGCGAATGTGGACAATCATGGACGGATAAAAATGCTTCGGATAATTGTACTTGTCCTCACTGCGGGATGAAGCTGCAAATAAATAAGACGAGAACACGTGTTTTCAAAGACATAGAATACTTCTGTATTGTAACCGTATGCCAGGGTTTTCAAGTATTACGTTTCTTTTTTGTTACCGCAAATCATAAGAAAGGAGAAACAGCAAGATATTCATGCCGGGAAGCCGTACAAAGATGGATCGCACCGGATGGCAAATACGCAACTGTCGCTTTACTTCGCGGACTATGTTATTTCTATAGCGACCAATGGGATTTTAGCAGTAAACTTGAAATACGCCCCGACAGGAATGTGTACAATATCGATCCCATTTGCATCTATCCTCACCAGCGTGTTATTGCAGAGGTAAAAAGAAACGGGTTCAAAGGCAAATACCATCTCAAACCTTTTGATATGTTTTATGAAATTCTGACAAATAGCAAAGCGGAAACACTGCTAAAGGCCGGACAATACGACTTACTTCGCTATTTGTGCTATACCGGCAGTAATTATGAAGGATATTGGAATGCAATAAAAATATGTATCCGTAACCATTACCAAGTACAAGACGCTTCTATGTGGTGCGACTATATCCGTCTAATGGAGTATTTGGGTAAAGATACTCGCAATCCTCGATATGTTTGTCCGGCCAACCTACAGGAAGCCCATGATGACCTGCATAAGAAAAGAGAGGTATTATTGGAAAAGGAACGCAAGGAAGAGGATAGACAGGCCGAAATAAGACAACAGGAAAGGTTGAAAAAACAGCAGGAAGAAAGAGCGGAGAACGAAATCCGATACAAGGAAATAAAATCCAAATTCTTCAATATTAAAATTTCAGACGGAAAGATATGTATTCAAGTATTACAGGACATAAACGACTTTTATGAAGAAAGCAAGGCTTTGCACCACTGTGTTTATACCAACAGCTATTACACAAAACCCGAATCCTTGATCCTTTCCGCCCGTATTGGTAACAAACGCTTGGAGACGATCGAAATCTCATTAACCACGATGGAGATCATACAAGTACGGGGAGCATGCAACCAAGACAGTAAGTACCATGAGCAAATCGTTGAACTTATAAAAAACAACATGAATGTAATTAGAAAAATTGCCGCCTGATCTTTTATATACACCATTCCCTACCCTTATGGTTAGGGGATGGTTCGGTATTTCAGTAATCGGAGACAGAACAGTCATCGAAAAGCAGTTCTTTCTTACAATGCCGGAAGGCAAGAAAGAACCAAAGAACCTTCCACTCCCCCAATGGATTTCTTAACAGGCAGCATAATTTAAAGAATAGGACAAATTAACATTGAACTGACCGTTATGCAGGCACTTGGATATTGCTTTCAGAAACATATTTTCAGACACTTGACACAAGACTTCTCTCAAAAGGCTATTCGGTGAGTGCATCACCGGTCTTTAGCCGTATTATATTTCCGATTTGCTTATCTCCGGTTTTAATGATTTCGTATTTTTCAAGACGGGTATATAAGATACCCAATGTCTTACATCCATACCGCTTTATCTTATATTTGGGCATCAACTTCTTTATTTCAGTACCCAAAGCGGATAAGGTCGCTTCATTCTTCCCATTGGAAGCCTGCTCAAAGGCTTTTTCGAATATCGGGGCATCCCGATGTAAAAACGCCGCCGGTGTATTGGGTAGCACCTCTTTTTTAGGCTCCTGATCCGACAGGTAAAATTCGGTACAGGAATTTCTGAACGAAACCGGTGTTTTACTCTCCCCCCATCCTAAGACCGTTACTCCCTTTTCCCTTAGCCGTTGGGCAGGCAATGTATAATCACTGTCACTGGACACGATACAGAATACCTTAATATCTTCAGTATAAAAAATCTCCATCAAATCCGTTACCAAAGCGATATCCGTCGTATTCTTACCAGTCACATATACCGGAGATTCGATCAGACGGAAGGAATATGTTGCCGCTCCTTCCCTCCATTTTTTCATGACCGGCTTGTTCCAATCTCCGTAGATCCTGCGGATAATAGGATTGCCAAACTTGGAAACGAATCGGACTATATCCTCCAATCGCTCCGTTGAAGCATTATCGCCATCCACCAAAATGGCTGCGGGTAGATTATTTATTGTTTTCATACGATACAAAAATAGTGCTCAAACTCCATAATACCAAGCCAGTCAGCTTATTTTATTTATTACTGAAAATCTCGCAGAAATCGATTGATAAAACATTGTCGAAGGTATTTCATCCCCTGTAACCGCTCAACTATTTTTCATAAAATCTCCAGACCTCCCCTTTGGGGTGCTAGTATTTTATGGAAAATAGTCGCTCTTGTTACCGGAGATGACCTTCTGATTGCCAATGTTCTTCTCAACCGATTTCCAAGAGGAAATTTTAATGGTTGGGGGAGCGGTAAACGATATAAACATTATAAAAACAAGAAAAAATGAAAAATTTATCAGAAGCCGAGTTCAACAAAATCAGTGCAACCATTGTAAACAGATCCTTTGCAGACAACTGTAAAAAAGGACTTGAAACGCCCCTCCGGATTATAACGGCAGCTGCGGAAGAAGTTTCCACCTCTTATATCGTATCAGCCGATAAGGAGATATTCGGGATAGAAATATCATTCAAACAGAATAATATTTCTTTCTACTTGGAATATAGATTTCCTAATAGAAAATACGAGATTCTTCCAAATATAGACCATCTCAAACAAATTGACAGGAGCGATCTGCGTAAGCAAATGGTAGAAAACGGAGGGCAACCTAATCTGATCGGAGTTTTCACTACCGGTAAAGTTAAAGCATGGATAAAGTTTCAAACCGAAGTTTACAAGAAATTGGAGGCTATGAACCAAAAGAGACAAGCGAGAATTGACGAGTTTATGCAAAAAATTGAAGGGCTGGACGTAGAATGGGAGAAAGAAGGTGCTAAGGGCAAAATAAGACGGAACGGTCTTGTACTTTCCTTCAATATAGACGGAGGGTATTTATTTCAAACTATCGAATTTGACTATATGGTTTCTAAGGACGTAGATACTTTCAAAAAGTTGTCAGACAACCAGTATGGAAAATAAATAAGTACCTCTCCCCTTTCCCCGGCCATTCGGACCGGGGAAAACAATAAGAACATAAAAGAATAAATATATATGAAACTACAGAAAATAATCAAAAACATATTGCGTATCGGGATGATAGCAATACTCATATACCTGTTGCTTGTAACCGGAGTCAGCATATTCATCGGATTTCTGATCATGTTTTACGTCATCCGCTTTCTTATCCGCATGTTCCTGATGGCTATTTATACGGTAGCAGTATTTTTTCTGATTATACTAATTATTATGGCAGTATTCATTTAAAACTAAAGTATAGAATTATGGCACAAGAACGATTGGACGATTGGTACGACTACGCTAAAGAACTGGCTAAAGCAGAGCGGGAATTGAAAGTCGATCACTGGGTATTTATATCCTTTGAGACGAGAAACGCCGATGGCACGACAGAGCAGCTTCACCACATAGACATACCCCGCCACATGTTAGAGAGGTGGTTGTGGCTGATCGAGTGGCGACGGGCAAAGCTTATTTGCAGGTTTCCACGGAAGCATATCATGACTTGTTATTCCTACTACGAAAAACATTCGGGACAGGAAACCGGGATAAACACGCTTCTTAATAAAGTAATTGCAGCCAAAGCGCAGATCACCCGGACAAAAAAGATTATTGATCTGTACGTTAATGATATGGTGCAAAACAATATGTTCTTTTGTCCGGATACCGACGAGCGGTTATTGAAAGCAAAAGCCAAACTGGAGCTGAAACAACAGAAATATAATGATTTGTATTCACTTTTGCAGGAAAAGACTGAAGAACATAACAGATCATCTGCTGATAAAAAAGGGACTGTCTAATTACTTTTGACAGCCCCTTTATAAATAAAGATAGAAAAATGTCTGATAAATGGCAGTTCCAATTAATATTGGCTGGCAGACTTAATCACAATCTTTTCCAGTAATTCCTGCATCTTACCTATCACAGGATTATTTTCCATCCCGTAATTGGCCGCCATCTGCTTCATCTGCGGGAAGGTGGCCCATACACTGCCATTCTTATCTTCCCATACCGATATCTTCAAAGGCAGTTCTATAGAGATACTTGGATTTTCCTGCATCAATGCCGTTCCTACTTTAGGCGAGCCGAATACGATCACCTGGTTAGGCAACAGTTTCAAGCCAACTTCCTCTGCGTTCTTGCCATGATCGAACTTGGCAAATATAGGGATACCCATTGTTTTAAGAACTTGTTCCATCCTTGCCATTGTTTCTGCTACGCTGAACTGGCTTTCGTAAGTGAACAGCAAGTCATCATTAGCACCGGTTCCCATCTTTTTGCTATCGAAAGCCGCAGCAATCTTGCGTCCCAGGTTAGTGAGGTCAACGCCTTCCTTGTTGGCAAGCAGTGTAACACATACCAGTTCGGATGCATCGGTAAACCGGCTCAGGAATGCAGAATGTCCCGATACGTTCCCTTTAATGTCCATCAATCCTTTATGTCCGTAAAACTGCCATCCGCCCATTGCGGGAACAACCTTTCCGTTTGCCAGCTTAGTCGGCTTGTAAACGATGTCACGGTTTTCGGGTTTGACAATCAGTACACCGCCTGCCAGCCCGATGTCCCAATGGCTTACATTTTCTGCTGAAGCCCAGATATCAGAGAAACCTTTTAGTGAAGTAGAACTGATGGTAGGCGCTTCTACCAGTTTACCGTCTTTCTCCACATAGCCTGTAGTTGTTTCAGAAGGATTGATATAGTCTCTATTCTTTTTGAACGTCTGATGTACGTTACCGGTAGTGGTTACGTCTTCCTGTTTCACTTTGGCAAGATCCTCACCGAAGTATGTTTGTTGAAGTCCGAGATATTCTATCTGGTTTTTCTTCACAAAGTCATGATAAGGCATCTTTGCCACTTTTTCAATAACGGAAGTCAATAGCAAAAAATTGGTTGCGCTCTGCTTTACATCCGTTCCCGGTTCAAAAGCGAGAGAGGCAGCTTCGACAAGTTTCACCAGTTGTTCCGGTTGGTAATCGGAAGATACATTAAAATCCTTCTGTTCCCGGTAGTCTGCGATACCGGAACTATGTTGCATAAGTTGAAGGAGAGTTACCGGCTTCCAGCTTTCAGGAATATCTTTCAGATACTTACCGACTGGATCGTTCAAATCCAACTTTCTTTTTTCATAAAGTTGCATTACGGCAACAGCAGTAAAACCTTGCGAGATGGGTCCAATGGGCCAAAGTGTTTTGGCTGCGGCAAGGTTGCCTTTCTCAAAATCGGTTACTCCATAACCTACTACACGGGGAATGTAAGGGGCTTGAACGATAGCAAGGGTCATACCCGGTATTCCCTGTTCTTCCATAAACTCATAAATCATCTGGTCAATAGCTTTACCTTGATAAGCTACATGCACATTTCCTCGGCCTTCCTGGGGCAATTGATTCTCATACTTATTCATAATATTTCCTCCATTTTGCGCCGGTATCATTGTTGAAACCAGCAATCCTAACAAAATCAATAATTCCTTTTTCATAATGTTTCCATTCATATTTTAGTCGTTCATTTTTGATGTTACAAAGGTACTGTGGCCGTACTTTCTTGAAAATAGCGATTTCGCACATAGTGTTAGCTATTCTTCCCGTTTCTTGCCTATTGGATCTTTGTGTGAGTCCAGACTGGACTAACGGTTACAACAGATTCAAGCATATCTGTTTCCTGAAAATTTGCGACCAAGTGAACCTGGTCTCCCCGTATTAAAGCCGTATCGGTTGATAGCGTGTAATAGATGCGCAGAGTTTTCTTTGTACCCTCTTTATTCGTATAATCAACGGTTGCGAATAATGCTCCGGTAACAATCGTACTTACATTATTATCGTTACTCATCGTAATACCGGGCACATGCCAAAGCTTGAGATGGGCTACAAATACGGCAGAACAGTCCGTTACGTTCTTAATTTAGAAAATTAGTATCAAGGTTGATTGAATTTAGATAAGATCCTCTGATTTTGGCACAAAAAAATCCGCTGATAACGACCAGCGGATTTTCTACAATGTCTGCAGGACAGTCTTTCTCTAAAATATTTTTTTACCGGATACCGATGTTTGCTTGATATCGTTATACAGACTCAATAATAACATTTGAAGCGTATTCGCCTGAAAAGACAAATCTGTAAAATGTGACTGGATAGCAATCCCCATGTGCAGGTAGTAAAACTTGGAAGCGGTCAGAGGCACATCAATTTCCTCTATTTTCACCTCTTTATTCCTTATGGCTACAAGAATAATCTCCTCCCAGCATTTTTGTTCCTTCTGAAAGAATGTTTCCAATTTTTGAGCCAGATCCGGATAGAGATTGGACACCCTGACGAAGAAGCTCATAATGGTCGAAGTCTCATCACCTGTTATATCAATTACGGATTGCTGGAAAGTCTTCCAGTTATCTACATAGTCGAATATGAAATCGCGCAACGTCGTTTTTTCCGTTTGGTAGAAGAAGTTGAAATAGGCTACCATTTTTTCAAAATAGTAATCAGCGGCCAACCGGAACAGTCCGTCCAGGTCTTTAAAATAATAATATATTCTGCCACGGGTAACACCTGTCACTTCTTCTAAGGCAGCAAGAGTAATATCTTGTTTCTTATCCAAGAATAACTTAAAGCAACCGTTGAGAATATCCTCCTCCTTCTTTTTCTTATTAGGGGTTTTCATTTCTCCTTTTTCCTATATATTTCTTTAAGAAGTACAAATATAGCAAAAGCCTTCCGAAAAGTGGTCAAAATTAAGGAGATTTAGTAAGTTGGGCATAAAGACTGAGATATGATCTGCTGCACTTACCGCAAGAATGGTTTCATCCTCAAAAAGACGAACATTCATCCCACCATAAAGAGTAGCAATTTAAATACTCACCAATAACCAGCAAAAGTTCCGTCCTTACTCAACAAGGGTTCATTTGTTTTGAGTTGTTCTATTCCCATGTTCTTGATACTTTCAAAATCCAATTTATCCCATATAAAAAGCTGTGTTAGCAAAGTTTATTCTTAAATCCTTTTTTGCTGACACAGTTCAGATTACGCCCTCTATGTGATGAGTTCCCTACAACTATCTCCCACGATTTAAATAATCAACTCCTTCAATTGTTTCGGAGCAAAACTCTAAAACTCCATTTCTTTGCAATTCTTCAACTGTGTGGAATTTTACACATGCATAATTCACCTTATTGATGTTAGTAGCTTCACCTTTTGGCCAAACAAGTTGGGCTGTTAAATCAAAGTGAACACCATCTAACTCATTCCACGCATGTGGTTTTGCTGTACCATTATTTGCATTATCGCACAAAACGATAACACCCTCGACAATCCTAACTGGAGGATTCTTTTCCGCAATTCTGAAAGCGTTATTGAAACATTCGTTTTCTTTTACTTCAATATCTTTCAAATCGAGCTCTTCCGGAGCCTGTTCCATTACAACTATAGTAGGCATTAAAACTTCTTCATTTTTCATAAATCATTTTTATTACAAGATACAAAATATTAATATTTGAACAATAAAATCACACTTCGTCAGATAATAATCCGGTATCCGAATCAAAAGATTGATAATACAGATTGATTGTTAAATTCTTTCTCAAATTATCAAGATATTGCTTGATTACGGCTTCTTCGCCAGGACAAGGTTGGGTAATTATTACAAATTTCATCGCTCGGTTTTTATCTGGCCACATGGCATATTCCAAAATTTGTCCTAATGCCTCCCGGATAGACAACCGAAGAGAATCATAGGTTTTTATTTCATAATAGACGAACCCTTTTATTTCATCATCATTTCGCTCAATTATCATATCGACCTCATTACATCCATAACCAGCACGGACATTGGTTTTTACTTTATCAGTACCATATATCTTTGCAAAATGCCTGTGAAGTTTATCACTTATCTTTTTATGCAAAAAGTGCATTTCTACCACTTTTGGTGGCCTATTATATTGCTTCTTCTGTGGAATGCTAGTATTTTCAGACGGCAGAGGACAATTATAATTAGCAAAATCAAATGTATCTGCTGCAAAATCGACTGTTTCATATTGCTTCTCATTGTTTAGTAACACATAACGATTGATTTTGTAAAGTGGATTATTCGTTGAAACCTCAATTGGACTATCATACAATGCTCCTTCTGAGGGACTAAAACGTACATTGAAATGTTGTACAGCATTTTTGTCTGGGAAATTATTTATCTTGCCACCAATTGTTTCAATCTCTTCTTTCATGATGTCCAACCACCCCTGTTTAATGTAATATGTCCAAGCCTTTTGGGCATCCTTTTCGTTTATTACTTCAAGGTTCTTGATTTCTCCAACCCAATAGCGTTTACCTGTATCAGCATCAACTGTATATAGTGTAATATCAAATTTCTTTCCTTTGTATAAATCATAAAATTTATATACTGGTTCCAAAAAAGCATAGTGATAACCATCAATTAATCTTTCTTTATCAAAAAGCCACTCTTCATTTCCATAGCCATATTGTCCTTCATGAGAATTTTTGCTTTTACTTTTCCCATATTGCCCTGACGGTCTTTGCCAACCTTCCTCGTTATATGCAATTCGTGCCAGTCTTTTTTCATTGGAATACCAAACTTTACTAATTGCATCATCATAGATGGTTTCATATTTCTTAATAAAATCAACAGTTTCATTTACGAGTTTATCCCAATTATAGTTAGATAAATCATCAGCATCAATCTGTGCCCAACTCGCTGGAGATTTTTTTATTATGGCTTCGCATATTTCTTTCTGATAGCTACCCATATTCGATGATCCTTCATTCTTATAATCCAACTTGTAAACAAGACAATTGGATTGACCATCGACGCCAACTGTGAAGAATATATCTTTACCTTCATGTCCAACTTTATAAATTCTTGTCCAAGTGTAATAAGTGAATGATTTGCCTCTATTAAGCCATCTGGTAGTAGTTTTCCCCTTAAATCCAGGAAGTTGTTTAAGGACTAAATCATGCCAATATAGTGTTTTTCCCCACAGGTCAGCCTTAATTTGCTTACTTATGGCAATATCGTTAATATCAGTTGGATCATATAACTTTCCACCAATATTTTTAAGAAGCGCAATATCTGCAACTGTGAAGAAATTAAAAGTCCGTTGTGCCACACCAGCTATTTGGTAAGTTGCAAGCTCTGCATAAGGGAAATACTTTGTATTGGTAGTATTCAACTTCCAACCATCGACAGAAGCCGTACCATTAGTTGTGTTATCAGCATTAGATACAAAAGCGGCTAATTGGGTTTTCGCAACGGCACGATCAACTCCAATCTTCACCGGATCAGCCTTTGCGGCATCCTGAGCTGCTTTAATACCAGCTGTCGTTTCTGCAGAAGCCACTTTAGGGGTTACAGCCACAAAACCGTTGTCACTAGTCATCATAAAACCACCAGCAGTCAGATCACTTACGCCTTCTGCTATAGCAGTAGTAAGAGCTGATTTATTCGCATTCAGAGTAATTGAAGATAATGTTTTTGCTGAAGGATTGATTACTACAAAAACTTCATTTACATCTTTATCCACCTTGATAGCCTCACCAGCCGCTGCAACAGTTCCCTGTTTACCGATAGTACCTTGCTCTGCAGCTGTTAATGGTCGAAGTTCACCAATTCGTGTCCCTGCTTTATAAGTAAGAAGATACACGCTGTTTACTGCACTTTCAGCGTTACTTCCTGGATCATTACCAGGTCCGGCATCTGCACGAGTCGCCAAAGACGTAGGCATGTTAATCGCCACCGACAGATAAGCTCCAGGTCCCTGTTCCGGCATTTGTGGTCCATTATCAAGACCATCATTGTCATTGTTACAACTTGCCAATACAGCCACAGCCAACATTGACATAAAAATTGATTTAACTTTCATTTTGTTTTAATTTTAATTAATAAAATGTTTAATAATCTCTAAGTTTTATAATTGAGCAAATATTTAGGTAATCAATTTCAACTATTAAGATGTTGCAGCAGATCTTTGCCGGCCTTGAATCTCACACTTTTACGTGCTTTTATCACAGCAGGTTTACCATTTTGGGGGTTGCGGCCAATACGTTCCGTTTGCTGCCAGGGTGTAAAGGTTCCAAAGCCTATGAAAGCAATTCTTTCATCCTTATTGAGTGTTTCAGCTAAAACCTGAAGACTTGCTGTCAGATACTTCGCACTCTCTCCCTTTGAACAATTAAGCCTTTGAGCCACTTGTTCTATAAATTCTGTCTTGTTCATAGTGTATTAATATTAATAGTGTCATTTCAATTTCTTACTTTCGATCAGGAGAGCATTACTTCTTTTTTTGTCTAATTCCTCCAGGTTGATTGTTGCTGATTCAATTCCTGCTGCTTGTGCTTTTCTAAAATGCTTTTCCGCATTATCATAGTCATCTTCCAACAAGTAGATTACTCCTTGACAGTTTTCAGCTTCACCCGATGCTGAATTCACACGTTCCAGATATTTCCGGGCAGAGATCAGATCTCTCCGTTCGATTGCAGAATTAGCAGCATTTAGGTTAGCGACATCATCATCGGGGAACATGCGTACAGCCGTTTCGAAGATCTCATTAAATTCTTCGCTTCCCATCGGATAAGAATTGGCAACCATATACATTTCGTTCAAGCTTAACTGTTGCGGATGCTTCTTTATGATCTCCCGTCCTTCTTCCACGGTAAAGTCACGTACAGTATAATCGACACTACAAACCGTTCGACGTAATTGAGGATAGATTTCAGCTAACATTTGCCGATAAGGAAGTCCGCCATTTATGCTCCGCATTTTTTGTTCGCAAGCATCACTCTTTCCACAAGTATGGATAATATCCAATAGTTTTTCTTTGCCTTGTACAGAAGAACCGGACAACAGTTTTTCCAATCCGTCCCAGTCCTCTCCATTTCCAATAGCTTTAGTGGATATACCTTGTAAGTTTACCTGAGAAATCAGATAGTTCATCATTGACTTAGCTCGTTGATCGGACAAACGTAAATTGGACGCAACAGAACCTTCGGGCGAGGCGTACCCATTAAATACCAATCCGTTAATAGTTAAATTGGCATCATTTTTGACATCCTTGATCATATTCTCCACTTTCTGTAGCTCTGCCTCATTCTGATTCAATGATTTCAAAATCACCGCCGAACCCGTTTTGAAGTCAAGGAAAACATCTTTAACTTCCGCTCTCTTTTTAATAGGTTCGACAGCAGGGCTTATATATGCAAGTTGTGGTTCAGGAATATAAATTTCGATTCGTTCTAATTCAACAGTATTAAAAATCTGGCTCCGGACAGAATTCAAATTGGTTCCGGCGCACCCGCACAGATCTTCCACTATACTTAGATGGGAATCTTCCATCCATGCCTCGAATGGTACAGACTGACTATAATAGATTGTTGAAGAACTGCCCTTACGTACAACCTCATAAGGGGCTGGACTACCTTGTTTTTTATGCAAAGCCATCTGGCGTTTATATACCTTATCCCGATTCCTCCCATTTATCAATATAGAGGGAAAAGACATACTCCCTTTAGAACCTTCAAGAACCGGTATAAGTGTTATAGACTGCCTGGACTTTATATCCAATTGATCCATCGGGATTTCTAAATTCATTTTAAGATATAAAGAGTCACCCTCTTGTTTCAACTCATTAGGCTCGACAGATATACTTCCATTATATATCTTCATATAATGTTGAGCTTGACATGGGGATGTAGCTATCGCTGTCAACAGTGCGGTAAGCACCGTTGATAAATACAATTTTCCATTCATAATATTTTAATATTTAGCCTGTTACCTATTTTATTATATAAATAATTGAGACAGCAGCCTTAGTAGGCCCAAAGTAGTTTTTATGTCCATCGCCAATTTTCTCACCACACTTTTCACACTTGTATTTTGCATAGTCCAGATAGGCATAACCTATACCCAGCGATGCCTCCAGACTCCATCGTTTTCCTAATATCCATTGATAACCGTAAGATAGACCGGCGCCGACTAACCAGCCTTCATAGCGATGTTCCATGATATTTCGATTCTCTATCCCGAACATTTTACCATTTTTAAATCCCCATGGTAACATGCCGCCCCAGTTATATTGTGCTCCGTGAGCATGTAGGCCGAAGAAATGTCCGTTAAATTTCTCACACAACCAATATCTCATTTCCGGTTGAACCATCCAATGCTTCATTTTTCTATTTTCTCCAAATTCCCACGGATTATAGTTACCGGACACGTCCAGCGTCCATTTCTTTGACAAGCCGAACTCAAAACCCAGATTAAGGGTTGAAGTTGCATCGTAAAGCAAGTTTGTTTTTACTGCAACTTTTTGTCCATAGATTGAAGTTGACAACAACAACGCTATGCCCATTGCTATAAAAAATAATGATTTTCGCATACCAAATTTTATTATATATCTATTATTTGTTTTTATATCTAAGATTAGGCTTTACTTCACCTATTTGCTTTCTTTTGCAAAGGTGAAGGTTTTAAAACAACTTCTGTTTCCCGTTTTCCTCAAAGAATTTCCGTTTTTCCTCATAGATTGTTTTTTAACATATCACCTTCACATTACGCCCTTCTTGAACATATTGAATCAGCTCCGTAGGCGAACAACTGAAACTTGCCTGACAAAATTTGCACAGGGATGCAGCAGTATTAAAATCAAAAGCCTCCAACAGTTTACCTGCTGTCATATCAGGCTCTCCGGCTTTGAACAAGATCTTCAAAGCCAATTGTTTTTGTATGAATTTCCTTGGCGTTGTATTGAACACCTCTTTAAATTGGAAATCAAACCGACTACGACTCATACCTATTATTGCAGCTAATTCATCTATATTCTTAATCTTATGATAATTATCCAATACCCCCTTCCTGAAAGAAAAAGAGGAACCATTAAGTGGATGGAACAGATAGCCGAGTTCTTCCTTTGTATAATAGTACTTAAATAGAAAGAACATCTCTTTTTCCATAACTTCATGAAAATGTTCACAATTTATTTTTTGATTCATATTATATATAAGAAGATCCAAAAACATCTTTAAAGGCTCCTTAATCCTAATTGGACAATGGTCGGATTCTACATCTGATGGCAATTGACACTCGGAAAAAATAAGTTTATCACAAGCACTGGTCGGAACATCAAATTCGCATGTGACAATCTCACTCTCTTCGAGCGACTTCACAGAAATCCACTCACGATAGGAGAATAATGTAATATCATCTTTGGCAAAGATTTTTTTTTGAAACAGCTCACAACTGACTTGAACAGATCCGCTCACTACAAAAAAAAGTATATTTTTACTGGCACTATTCCAGGTTAATGTTTGAAGAACAGATAATTTGTTATTTTTGAAACGACATTCACGATCTGATTTATAATGGAGGCACGTAACGTGCTCACTTGGGTATTTCAACTTGCACATAATGATTAAATCTTAAGTTAATACTAGGTGTGTTTGATTTCTGTTTACTCCTTGTTTAAGGAACGATAGAGATAGTCGCACGGCTTGAAGCGAACAGTTATGTCGCCTTTATTGTCGAAAAAGGTTCGTGTCGAAAAATTTATTCTTTTTCGAGGCGGTCGCTTATGTGGATACAACCGACCAAATCCTGTCAGCAAAATAGGATTCCCTTTTATTAGCTCTTCAGACATAAGATCAAAAATCGCATTGATATACATTTGAGAACTTTTAATTGTAAGCCCGGTTTGAATGGAAAGTGCTTTTGCTAATTCATGTTTGTTCATATTCCTCTGCTTTAAGTTAATTGTTAATAGGCATACTCACAATCAGTTGGCTTATCTCTTTCCTGTCACTATATTCACCAGTATTCTGTCGAATGTTTTCAGTTCATTTTCTGATCTACTATGAATAGATACGAAACAACATATTCAACACATATTTCATTGAATTACACTGGTTTGCATATTTAAATTGTTTCATCTTTTAAGAAGCTAGGCAGTAGTTGAATACAATTGATTATGTAAAGAGTTTATAATATGTGATTTACATAAAAAAACAGGTGAAACAAAAGGTGAAACATTTGATATTACTGCTTCTGAATACAATGAATAAGTACCCATCAGAAAAGCACTTAAAATCTTTTCAAATGACAATGAATAATAACATACAACAGTTTAAATTAAACATGTATTATCAAACACCAAAGTTCTATTGTTCTGATAATTACACATATCTTTATACCTTAGAAAATGAATTTATAGAATAGTCTATTTTATAAATATACATTCTTAAAAAATAAAACAATCCTCTTCAAAAGAATAAGCGATTTAAAATTTAGTAAAAAACAGTATCCAAAAATGGTGAAACATTTCTGTGCTGAGTATAGTATCAATTCGATATAAAAGTAATACTCTAGCTACTACGAGGAAAACATATATTAACACTATTGTGTTAATATATGACTCTAACTTTAGTAAAAATAATATCAATCAAAATACCTCTTATCAAAGACTATTAAGGACAATGCAACTTTTGTCTGTCTGATTTAAAAATACAATTCTGATATAAATATTTGCTTTTATTTGAATTTTTATATTATCTTTGGCGAGTACAGAGGCATTTCACATGAAGCAAACTGGATATATTTTCTTCAAGTCGTATCTATTCATAGTAGAACAAATAATAAAAACCTGATTTCAGGCCTGTTATTTTAAAGATTATTTATAAACAAACGGAAAACATGGGTTAATTTTTTTATTTCCTTGAATATAAGTGATAAATAGTTAATGTATAATTAGGGACATAATTTGTCTTGGATTTTACTATGCAGAAAAGGTATAAGTATCACCGGACAAAAAACAAACGTTTCTGCCTTATTCAAAATTTAGCATGTACTGATCCCCTTTATTTTTTATTCTAATGATCGTTTACATACGTGTAACGCATTCATTTAGGTTCTTTATCTGACTCAAATCAATATCCTTCAGGTAAATTTCCGTTGTCCTTATGGACGTATGTCCTAATCCGGTACTAATAACGGAAACTGAAGCCCCTGTGCTATTTGCTACCGAAGCCCAACTGTGGCGGGCTACATAACTGGTCAGCGGAGCGCTCAGTTCCAACTCTTCACCCAGTAATTTCAGATAATAATTTGTTTTACCCAGCTCCGACCGATAATTTTTATAAAAGTTTTTACCTTCATTATATATTGGATCGACAAACGGAAACAGATAATCACTATCTTCCTTCCCATAACGGGCCAGAATATTTCTGGCATAGTCATTCAAAGGAACCTTGATTAGTTGATTGGTCTTTGTACGGTAATAAGTGAGTATCTCACTGTCTTTACTCAAATTTTCCTTTTTCAATCGCATTACATCAATGAATGCCATTCCCATCGTATGAAAGCTGAACATAAATATATCTGCGGCACGTTGGCGAACCGGATTAAGATGTAAGTCCAGATTGGATATTTTAATGATATCCTCTTTCTTCAGCGCACGCTTATTCGTTTTTGCAATAGAAGTATGGATGTCTTCGAACGGATTCTCGATGATTGACTCTCTGCGTTCCCGTTTCATCCGGTTATACACCGCCCTGAAATTCCGCATATAAAAACTAATCGAATTGGGACTTATTCCATTTGTTATCAAATAACATTCGTATTTTCCAACCAGCAGGCTGTTTATCTCGGCAACTTTGAAACTTTTACCGGCAAAGAATCTTTCCAATGAGTTTAGCGTACTTTGGTAAGCGCGTGCAGTGCCATCCTTTTTCATCGACTTTTTAATCTCAACCTGCTCCTGCATATAGCTCGAAAAATCATCCTTCATTGCACTCTTTTTGTACACGGCCAGAAAGTCCTCAATTGTATAATGAGAATTATACATTTCCAATTTGTTTAGCAACTGGACAATACCCATTTTAGTCTTTTGGAGCTGTTTATTTATCTCTTTTACCATTGAACGGCTATTGACTCCCGGAACATAGATCATCTCCTCCTTCTCGGTTCCAAACTCTATGGCACGGAGATAATATTCTGTCGAGATTTGCTTTTTACGACGATTACAGATTACCTGAATGACCAGCGGATACGTTCCGTCCTTTAGCAGTCGATTTTTGTTTAACCTGATTTTTACTGATGACATATATAGTTCATTTTAATTAGTTATCAATACATTATAAATGTGTACCAAAACATAGGACCGGGATTTCAAGTTCTAAAGCAAAACAAAACTTTATATTTTTTTCCGATTTTCCTGTTTTGTAAAATAGACTCAAGAAGTTGACATGATTATATTTCCGTCTATGCCATACACAGAATTTTAAATTCATAATTCTTCCACTCTTTTTGCGACGTTTATTTATTTTAATATTACAATACATTATTAAACAGCCGCTTCGGCATAACTAAGCAGTAAAAAAACGAGGGCTAATATAGTATGTATCAATTATTTAATATGCTGTAAATTTCACTTAAAGACAACGATTATTGGTGTTTTTGAAAAAATAGCGTATTAGTATAACGTATGTTGTCTGCAAAATTAGGAATACTATACGTAAATCAATGGTTTTGCCGTTTTTATTTAGTGTACTTAGCGATAAATAGAAAATGGACCTTTGCCTGAACAGTCAACCAAAATGATGGAATTATGCTTTTTTTTTCTACATTTGTCCAATATAAAAACAAGGATATTTTGACCCTATGGATTATGAAAATCAACTTTTGCTCACCGCTTTCAAATTATTTCTTAGCAATAACTACGAGAAAGTAACGATCGAAATGATCGAAAAAGAGAGTGGCATTACCCGTAAGACGTTATACCGTCATCTGGGTAGTAAAGATAATGTGTTTATAAAAGTGTGTGACAAGTATATTTTCGACACACAAAATGTCGAAAAAAAAATATCGGCATCTCCCGACATGAGTTTACATGATTTTATCCTCTCGTACGTAGCAGGAGTCAATGCAACTATGGTCAAAATGCTCTCCTTGTCTATTGTCAACATTTACAAAAATTATTTCTTCTTCATTATGCAGGCCGGCACCTACTATCCTGGTTTCAAGGAGCGGATTGTCGCTTTGAACATGAGTGAATACAAGTGCTGGAGGCATGTACTGACCAATGCCGTCAAGTCTAAAGAAATAAAGAGCAATATAGATATTGATGCGGTAGCCACCCAGTTCCGTTGCGTGTTTTTAGGGATGGCTTTCGAGCATAGCCTCACTTATGGGCTCAACACCGATATGTTATTATCTACATATTTAACAATATACAATCAAATCAAAAAGTAAAACAGCATGAAAAACGCCGTATTTATTACTTCCTCTGCAACCTACTTCCCCAACCAGCCGGTTGATAATGATCACATGGAAGATTTTCTGGGATTAGTGGCCGGTGAGCCGTCGAGAGTTAAAAGAGTTGTCCTTGCCTCTAATGGCATCAAGAATCGGTATTATGGACTCAATACCCGGCAGGAAATAACCCACTCCAACTCACAGATAGCAGCCGGAGCCGTACGAGGTCTTTTTAAAGACGGAACGTTGGATGACGATATAGACCTTCTCACCTGTGCCACCAGCACTCCGGATCAGCTTTTGCCTTCCCATGCGTCGATGGTGCATGGAGAATTAAAAAACAAACCAATGGAAATCCATTCTTTTTCCGGGGTCTGTCTCACATCGCTTCAGGCACTCAAGACCTGCTACTATGCCATTGCCTCCGGTGAAGCACACAAAGCCGTATGCAGCACTTCCGAACTTACTTCACCGGCTTTGTTGTCCAGGAATTACGATCCCGACTACGAACGTGTTAATAATATGAACGAAGACCCATACATGGCCTTCGAGAAGGATTTTATGCGTTTTATGCTCTCCGATGGAGCCAGCGCCGTACTTGTCGGTGACCGGCCATCGGGTGATATCAATTTCAGGATCGAATGGATTGATCTTAAGTCTTTCGCCAACGAATTGCCCACCTGTATGTTCATGGCTTCCGAAGTCCAGAAGGACGGACGGTTGAAGAGTTGGAAAGAATATACTCCCCAAGAGTTGAAGGATCGGGCCGTAATGGTGGGTAAACAGGATATCAGGGTACTAAAACAGCACATCGTCAAATATTGGGCGGATCACATCGAAGAATGTCTCGCAAAGCACAACCTGGCTCCTTCCACGGTAGATTATGTGATACCTCATGTATCATCCATGTTTTTCTATCACGAACTGGACAAAGAACTTAGTCGTCGCAAGGTGGACTTGCCTTCTGTCAAGTGGTTCACCAATCTCACTTCAGTGGGCAATATCGGATCGGCTGCCATCTTCGCCGGTTTAAATGCTTTGACAGCTACCGGGAAACTGAAAAAAGGAGATAAAGTATTACTATTAGTACCCGAGAGCGGCAGATTCTCCTATGGTACGGCTTTACTCACCGTTGTATAAAGTTTTATTATACTTTCTCCACATCCGGATAAGATTGACAGGTTATAGCCTTTTATGACTATAATCTGTTTTTTATGGCTTTCTGAAGAATAATATCAGGTATAACATCAGATATATGTATAGCTCTTACTTACATTTTAACACATGATAAATATATGTTTCTCAACATATTTACATGATCTACCGATTAAGGTATAACAATTTACCCCGTTTAAAATTACATCTACATGATAAGGATAAAATGCTTTTCATTTTATCTCATTTAGCTGTATGCAGCTAATAGTCAATTGTTCTTGCACCTGGCAATAGTATAACGCATAGTGTATTCTTTGAAAAAATAGTATTAAATTTATAATTGGGCATTCGCAAATAAACGAAAAACAAGTCTCATAATATCTGAACAAAAATCTTTTTGTTAACATAAATTTGATTTTGATGGATAATAAACTAATTGCTTACTATTCTTCCGCAATGCAGCGCGTCACTAAGCAAATCTCCGAATTTGACCTGAACCGGGACAATCTTATTCATGATTCACGAACCATGATTACCTTCCTTAAAGAAGAGCTCACCCAACTTAAACAATTCCTCTCCACTTATACCTTTGAAAATGAACTGGAAGAAATAGACTTTTTCAAGTGTAAGAAACCCGCCATGTTGAGCTGGCTCATTTATTTCAACAAAATCTACTGGATCGAAACAAATGCTCCTTCGTTCAATGAAGAAATCCGTAGGGATTATTATCTCAGCCAGCTTCAACCGCTAAAAGAAGCATTTGAGAAAGATGCTATTTTCTACCAGTACTATCGCTCCGGTGCGACGCATTGCGACACCTACTATTTCCTTCGAGGACAATCCGATGTGAATATCTATACCGAATCGTTTTTCTTCGATTATGATATCAGCTTCTCTACTTTCTACGATTATAAGATCGCCTGTCTGCTTGCCAACGAGAAACTCTTCACCTTCCTCTGCAATCGGTTGAAGAGTCGCAGCACCACCCATAATGCACAGGAAGAGATCAATCGGTTGCTTGGGGCAAAATACCAATGGACAGAAAGTATTGCCGCATTGGTACAATTGATCTATGCGCTCCATGTAGTCGGTTGTATCAACAATGGCAGGACGGAAATAAAAGAGTTGGCCGCATTATTTTCCACTGTGTTCAATGTCGATCTCGGAGATTTTTACCACTCCTTCATCGCACTCAAAAACAAAAAAGGTAATCCGACCGCATTTCTTGACAGTCTTGTCCGACGGTTGAAAGAATATATGCAAAGAGAAGAAGACTGAAAACAATGAAATTCGTCCGGCACTTTGATTATTCATCATTAATCCATACCTTTACGTCAAAATAAGGAGAAAGAACATAGATGGAGGCTGACGAATGCTTCCTCTTTGTCTAAATATATAACATAACGTTTGCAGAAGATCTCATATAGAAAACTGGCGCTTTCAAAAATGATAAGATATTCAGCGTACGTCTGTGCTATACATCGTATAGCGTGGATTTGCCTGTATATCATTGGGTATGCCAGTACCTCTATATGTGCAGCGTAAGTTCCACGCTTTTTTGCTTTATATCATTTTCAAAGGGAAGGAGTATTTACTTAAAATTACTACGATCATGAAAACAATCCGACTTCTTACGTTCTCCAGTCTGGACGGATATCCGGTACATCCTGCTCCCGACAATATTATGTACATCAGGAACTTCAACCTCAAATCCCACCTGCTGCAAGGAGAAGGGCCACTTATCATATCAGGTGAGGACTATGCCGAAATTTTCCAGCGGAATGCCGGCTGGCCGTTCACTGAGATCCAAACGTATGTCATCTCCTCTTCCGATATGAATGTCACTCCCGAAGCTCCGGTCATATTCATTACTGAAAATCCCGTACGGACTTTACACAAACTAAAACATGAAAACTCTTCCGGTTGTATATTCGTTATTACTTCCGGTATAGGAACCGGTATTATTTCTTTCCTGTTAAAAAACAAACTGCTCGACGAAATGCACCTTATCACACTCCCCATCGTACTCGGCAGTGAAAGCAAGGCTTCCGGATTGTTTGATAACGTTCCTTATTCTGAGTGGAAACTGTCTTCCTCGACAGCGCATCCTTCGGGCGTACTCGAAACCTTTTATTGCCGGATACAATCTTGAAATAAACTTCGGAGTACTTCCTGGCATGTATCAGCCTTCTTTTATTCCTCATTCTTTTTTATGTACGTTGGCTATACATTACATACAATCGCTTTTACTCAAAACGACCGGTTCTTTACCGGTTCGTATGACATTTCACGATAACGCTCTTTATTTTAACATACTGATTATAAGAAACATATAATACACCATTTATTTCTTCTCTTCAAAAATAAATCTTCTATACATTGCATGCAACGTATAAAAGATATATATTTCAATACCCCATCTTTGCCTCCGGAATTAAAATATAGTAACTATTAATCATTTGATACTACTTAAAAAAATGGAAGTAATAACTATCGAGAGCAAAGCTTGGCAAGAACTCGCCGGACGGATCGGTTTGATTTCGGATTACATTCTCAGCCGGGAAAATGATGTAGAAAAAGAAAATGAGATGTGGGTGGATAACAATGACGTCAGTCTTTACCTGCACGTCAGTCTGCGCACGCTTCAACGACTCAGGGCATCGGGGGAAGTCAACTATTCCACCATTCGCGGCAAGCACTATTACAAAGTCGGCGAAATCCGCCGCATGTTGGAAGAGAAACTGATCAAATCCAATAGTGAGTACCTCAAAGATTTAGTAACCAACAGTCGAATGACCCATGCTGGAAAAAGAAGAAATACTAAAAAGGACAAATAACGGACTGGACGTATTTCGTCATTACATATCCGGGAGTTTGCGTATCGGCCGCAACTTTCTCAATCCGTTATACAAGGACAGCAAGGCCTCCTGCAATGTTTACTTCAATCGGAAGACAGGTACATATTACATGAAAGACTTTGGTAACCCCTCTTACAGCGGTGACTGTTTCTTTCTCGTAGCCTCTCTTAAAGGACTGGATAGTAACAATGCTTCGGATTTTGTTACCGTACTTCAGGCCATTAACCGTGAAATGAATTTGAATATCAGCACGGATACCGCCTCTAAAGGAACCTCCGATACCGGAAGTTCCTGGCTTTTGGTACCGAAAGGGCCGCCCGAAGCCGTTCTGGAAAAGAAGTCATCCAAGCCCCGTCCCTACAGTTTTACCCAACAGCCCATGACTGATCCCGAATTGCAGTATTGGGCCAGATCGGGGATTGGCCCGCACGTCTTGCGGCAATACTCTGTCATTTCTCTCAGAGATTACAAGAGCGAGAACAAGGACGGCCAGCCTTTCCATTTGCAGTCATCAGCGGCCGAACCTATGTTCGGTTATCAGCACAAGACTTGCATAAAGGTTTACCGGCCGTTCTCCAAACTACGTTTCCTGTATGGCCATAGTGGAGAGCTGTCCGAGAATTACGTCTTTGGTCTTGAACAACTCCCTGCAAAAGGTGATCTGTTGTTCATTGCCGCCGGAGAGAAAGACGTGCTCACCCTGGCCGCACATGGTTTCTCCGCTATCTGCTTCAATTCAGAGTCATGTAACATTGATGAAGACATCATTCACCGTCTTTCTTTCAGGTTTAAGCATATCATGTTACTTTACGATGTGGACAAGACCGGAATGGAAAATTCCGTCACCCAGGAGACACGCCTCTCGGGGTACGGAGTCAGGCGTATCATCCTGCCGCTTCCCGGAACAAAAGAACAGAAGGATACCACCGATTATTTCTCACTGGGTCATACCCGTTCTGACCTGCTGCAATTGTTTCTTAAACATCTTGACATCTTATATAATTCAACTATGTCAGCACTCAAATCATGTGAAATAGATTTCCGCAATCCCCCTCCTATCGCCCGGATGATTGTATCTGCCGGGGAAGTTCCACTCGGGACCGAAGGTAATTTGCTTTGTATCACCGGTGGCGAAGGAACAGGAAAGAGCAACTATGTTGCGGCCCTGATCGCCGGTTCGATCCGTCCCGAAAATGCCTCGGTAGATACTCTCGGAGTTGACGTCGCGGAGAATACGGAGAACAAAGTCGTTCTCCTTTACGATACCGAACAGTCCGAGGTCCAACTTTTCAAGAACGTTTCCAAACTCCTCAAAAGAGCCGGATTGAAAGACAAGCCGGACGAGCTGCGTGCGTTCTGTTTGACTGGAATGTCCCGCAAAGAGCGTTTGCAGGCCATCGTCCAGAGCATGGACAAGTTTTATTACCAGTATGGTGGCATCCAGGTAGTAGTTATTGACGGCATCGCAGATCTTGTAAAGAGCGCCAATGACGAGGCCGAGAGTGTTGCCGTGATAGACGAACTGTACCGGCTGGCAGGTATTTACAAGACCTGCATTATCACTGTACTGCATTTCATACCGAACGGGTTGAAATTGCGCGGACATCTGGGCTCCGAGCTTCAGCGCAAGGCGGCCGCCATTCTTAGTATTGAGAAAGATACCACCGATCCGGGCATATCCATTGTCAAGGCGCTCAAAGTCCGTGACGGTAGCCCGCTCGATGTACCGTTAATGCAATTCGCCTGGGACAAGGAACGTGCCATGCACGTCTATCACGGGGAAAAACCCCGTGAAGAGAAGGAGAAGCGCAAAGAGAAAGAGTTGCAGAACGTCGCCGCTGAAATCTTCACCCACCAGCAATTCATTACCTATATCGACCTTTGCGAACAGATCCAGTCCATAATGGACGTAAAAGAGCGCACCGCAAAGAGTTATATCAAATATATGCGTGAAAAAGAGGTCATCATCCGTGATCCCTCCAATAGTACCTATTTTATAATCAATCATCAATAAAGAAATCGCCAAAGAGTATGATATACAGTTTAACGCGTGAAGAGTTCATCGCCTGGATGGAACGGATTATGGATCGTTTCGATCAGATTAATTCCAGATTGGAAAGGAAAGAGAAGTTAAAGAATTGCCTGGACGGAGAAGTCCTGATGGACAATCAGGACGTTTGCCTGCTTCTAAAGATCAGCATACGTTCACTCCAGTATTACCGTTCGAGCGGTAAATTGCCTTTTTCCAAGATCTCGGGGAAAGTCTATTACAAGTCATCCGACGTGCATGAGTTCATCCGCAAATCCTTCGAAGAAGATTCCGGTACCGCCCATAAGCGGGCATCCTCCGAGAACGGACTTGAAAAATAAGAATGACTGTTCTTAACTGATAGCGCCACGATCCCTACCGGAACCGTGGCGCATTTTTATGGGTCACTTATGAATTACAAGTTTATTTCCAATTCACGAATACAGAATCACCTTAGGCAAAGGTAATATCTGTTTCCGGTAGAATCCCGTTTGCTGTATCGACAGAATTAATTGAAATCTTTGCCGCATGCAGCCAGGACAGTTTATGTTTTAATTTCTGTTGCCAGACACTCATTTTAGTTTTTCGCTCATTCTCATTCATTTCATCAAACTCTATCCATGCTATAACAACGACTTTCTCGGCATCATTGAGCAATATCTCATTGATTCGGGTGAAAAAGTCCTTTTCGTTCGTAGAAAAACGGGCCGCATTCGTTGCCCCTGCGATGGTATCCCTGACCTTAACGGCTATCCTTCGCATAAGCTCCTCCCCTCCGGCTTTTAGGACTTCTTTAGTTTCAGGGTCACTGGTATGTCCCCTGTAATTTTTCACCTCTACAAAATACAATTTCTTGTCATTGTAGATTCCCAGAAAATCAACGGCCTTAGTTGACTTGACAACATTACTAATCTTTCCATGAGCCACATGTTCATCGTATTTTACGACACTCCATTCCGCTCCTTTAAAATCAAAATTCAGATTGCTTTCCTGATATTTACTCATAGTCATTGATGAATGTTTGCTCTAAATCATAATAAGCGGCATATTCCTCCAAGATAGGATTATTAGTTATTTCAGCTAAAGTATCACCTTCTTCCACAACGATTTTTCCCTCCTCTTTATTCAAACTGAAGAATTTTACGGAAGCCTTCGTATGCTCCTTATATTCCGAATGTAAAGACAGTGTATGTGTCAACAAATAGTCATGTGTAGCAATAAAAATCTGTAAACCGCACTGTTCAAGAGTCAGGATAAATTTTGCGACAATCTTTATCAGAGCCGGATTCAGGTTAGACTCCGGTTCATCCCAGAACAAGATTGTCTTTTCATTTATTTCTCCGTTTAAGATAAGATACAATATGGATGCCAGCTTGCGCAATCCCTCTGCCACCAAATGGGCTTCCATATTCCTGCCTTCCGTTTGTATATAAAAACGTCCGTTCATTTGCAGTACCTTAAATCCCAATTCTTTTTCCAATAGTTCAACAGCGGGATTCAGCGGATTTTCTTTGTTATCCTTTAGTACGGGAAGAGACAGCGAATGGGCCAACTTGATATACGTTTGGTCAAAAGATATCTCTCTTTTATTGGTTAATCCGATAAATCCTTCAAATAGAGAAAACATCTCACGAGGCGGTATATAAATAAATTGCTTTTCTTCCCATTTATTATCCACATCCAGTTTGACAGTCGTTTTTGAAGAGGTGGCAAAACTATAAGCCAAGCTCTTACCCTCGATAGCAACGTTTACACTTGCCCTTCCGGATGCAGCGTTTTTATAGACCAGATTTCCTAAAGTATCCGGTTTGAAATAAGCCACTAAATCCTCTGCAATTATGTACTCGAATTGTTCTTTCGAGGCTGATTGCTTAGACAAAAAGTCATGCCTTGCCTGCAAACTTGCAGCCAAACTTTTCAATATATGTGTTTTGCCCGTTCCGTTTTTACCAATAAGGACGTTCACGCCTTTTCCGAATTGAAAGGAGTTCTCAACGAAACTGGTGAAATTATTCAATAATAGGCTATCAATCATTTTGTTCATTCATTTTTCAATGTTCTACAAAGATAGTCTAAAACTATAAAAAGAGCAAAAACTTACCCTCTGATTTTCAAAATCCTCCTTTGATTTGTTGCTTTCCACACTGGAACATAAGGAATGAATGAACAAAAAGCCATAAATTATTCATCCTCGTAAGATAAGTTCCAAGCATTTTTGTCGAAATAAATTCTTTTTTGCATCCCGACACACACTAAAAGGTGAAAAATCCTTGTAACGTCATCGCCTCGACTATAACCATTGTTCCTAAATCTTTCTCCTATTGGCAGTACGTTCATCCCGTTGTTGCTTCGAATGGGGTCTCCGGCTATCTCCGGAGCAATCATGAAAATGCTCCTTACCTTTCATTCGATCTTTATATGCTTGTTTTTCCTGGAGCAGATGTTTCTTATCAATAGCCGGGCAAATAGGTTCCGGTCCGCCTGTATTGAACTGTTTGCCATCTACTATTTTCCCCTTCCGTTCCAGTTCTTTCTGTTTGGCGGCATTCATGTCGCTATAACTTCTGACTAACGGTTTTAGCATACGCCCCGCTATTTTGAACATCGTATTGATTATTTTTCTGACAAGTCCGAATAATCCGATATGCTTTCGTTTTTGCGCCTTTGCCTGCCTCTCGAATGGTTCTGGTATTTCTTGCCCCAGACCTTTGAAGAGATCCGCCAAATCACTCAGGATTCCTCCTAAGAATCGTCTCACCCTTTTAAGCAACGACGGACGTTTCACCTTTTCCTGATTCACTTCAGGTTGCTTTTCCTCTTTTTTCTCTGTTTTCACATTCTCTTCCATACTACTTTATTTTATAATTATCCATTAACAAAATCTGCCATCCTCAAACAAGGAAGCAGCTACCGGTTATCCGTTTTTTCTAAATAAGTTCCGCACCTGAATCCCTTACGTGGAGAAAAATCCTCAAAATCACAGGATTTGAACAGGCAGACTTTATTCACCCAATGCGCCAGATCCTTTTCATACCCCGAGGGCGTGCGTTTGTTTCCAAAATCCCGGTAAGGTTGGACGAACGGCATAATACCTAATTCCTTCAGTACCTTTATCCGGTATAAATCCTGTTCCATCGTTGAATTAAATCCTACCAGCACGTAACAGCATATCTTGTAGGGTTTGATATATTTAATAACCTCTTTTAATTTCTCTCTCAAGTCAATTTCCGGTAAATCCCAGGCAATATGAATCCTTTTCTTCAGTTTCAGTTTACTTAGGTAAAATGCCTGTTCCTCGTCCATGATCCGTATATCCACTCCATGAAAATTTACCGGTTGTGCCTGCTTTTTAAGATATTCGACCGCAGACCTCCAATCCGGATTGGCGAAAAAATTATTATCCAGCACTTCGATCCACTCACCTTGCGGATTTAGTTCCACCGGGATAGCAGGACGAATACCGCCCTCCTTTTCGTGTACCAGGCAGAACGGGCAATGACGGATGCAGCCCCTTGAAAAGAATTGCAGGCTGTACCGGTATTGCGGATATATCGAATAATCCATCCTGACGGACTCCTCTATCTCGGAAGGCAACCGGCTTCCGATGTCATATCCCGTACCTCCTTTTACGAGCCGGTCTGCCCGGAGCCCGTCGTAATCGTATTCAGGGGTAAAAGTGAATACCTTACTTGCATATACCGTATCATAAGATTCCGGTAAAGGACTGGCCCATTCCACCGGAATACCTTTATTCTGGTAATATCCCGCAATTTTCAACAGGGCAAAATTGGGAAAATGATGCCCGTCCACACTTATGATTCCTATCTTTTTCATTTGTTGTCATTTTTAACTATGTTATCAAAATTTTCTGTTCAAAGCCCCTTTTATCGAAAATCCGCGAACCTCTTCGACGGTCTTTGTCGGAATGCTATTTTTCGGTTCCGAGAGCAGTTTGCCAATCGATTCCAGCGCCTTGTCTTTTGCGTCCTCATTATCTTTACCTGTCAGGGCAGGAACAGAAGTTCTGTTTGGGGATAAATCACCCTTAGATTGTTCCGGCTGCTTATCATCTGCCGGCTTTATCCCCAAAAGATCCGTATCGAGTCTCTTTAGTTCTTCCTTTAGTTCCATCAATTTATCGCTCTTTCCCCAGGTAGTATCGGCCATTTGCCGGAACAGGGGAATATCCTTTTCTATATCCTGCTTTTTTTCATTTTCCCCCTCAATCAAACCGGGAATTTTTTCAATGGCACTAATAAAATTACGTGCGGCGGTAAGTGGCTCGGTAGCCATATTACCGTTATTATAAGTATAATAGATATCACCGCTGCCCTCGACAAAGAATCGGTTATGCTTATAATCGAAACCATCCTTTTGTGACGCTTCCGTCTTTACCATCAAGTTAAATCCGTACAGTGTTCCGATCTGTTGGTACTCTCCGCCGGTTTCAGCCTTTTTATCTATTTCATTCAGCTTTTCCCCGACAATTTTAGGGTTACTGCTTTCCAGTCCGTATAAACGGACCGGATTCTTATGGTAACCTTCATCGTTCATCTCGACGACAGACGTAAATTTGTTCCAGTCATTTTTAAGGGCCTTGATCCGTTCCTCATATTGTTCCACTTTGGATACCGAATCGCGTAGCTTTACCTGTGCCTCATTGACACTGCGATTGAATATCTTTTTCTCACTTTCGAGCACCACGACCTTTTTCTCCAGTTTGGCTTTATCCAGTAACCTCGTATCACCCGAAAGAATAGCGACGTATTCATTATAATTCATACCGCCCTCGTCATCCATTCCTCCCTCGTCGATTCTTCGGCTACCGCAAGTGTTGCGCATGATCTGGCTGATAATAGTCTGTTTGTGATGGAGCAGATTAAATTTGTAACTGTCCAGGGTACGTTGTACGGCATAAATGAGTACGTCCACTTTATTATCGGCATGAAGTTTGGCGAGCCAGTTACCTTTTCTCACGCCCCGCCCATCCCGTTGGTCCAGGTCGGAAGGTCGCCAGGGACAATCCAGATGATGAATCGCCACACATCTCTGTTGTGCGTTCACCCCCGTCCCCAGCGTTTCTGTGGAACCTATCAGGACACGGATTTCACCCTCATTCATAGCCTTGAAAATCGCTTTTCGATGGTCTGCCGACTTTACTTCCTGAATGAATCGGATCTCATCTCCAGGAATACCATATTTATTTTCAAGTACTGTTTTAAGTTCCGAGCAGGGAGTCCATTCGCCCGGCTTATAAGTGCCCAGATCCGAAAATACGAACTGGGTTCCCTTATGTTCGTCATAGCGGTGATAATACTCCGCTATTTTAGCAGCACAATGATTGACTTTATTGTCCGGATGGTCGTCGAACTGGTCGAAATCGAGTATTCTCATATCCAGTGACATCTTCCTTGCATAGTCGGTAGCAAGTAACATGATCGCTTTTTCCTCTTTCTCGGTCAATGTTTCTTTTCCTAATCCCAGGACACTGACATCCCTTTCTTTGGCAAACGTCATCAGCTTCTTGGTAAATTCCTCCTGATCGGGAGTTGGAGGGATATCATGGAAGATCACATTCTTTTCCGGACGGTCGATACCAATCTCTGCCGCCGTACGGAAATCCGAAAAGGCGGTAAGCATCAATGCGAGTTCCGGTATCTTGATAAAACTCCTGAATCTCTCCTTGGGCTTTATCTCATTCGTCACCGAGTACTCATAGTCGATACTCTTCTCCGCAAACACCGCAGCCCACGCATCGAATGTGCCCAGCCCCATCTCCTCCAGTTTTTTCGGAATAAGATATTTGAAGAGTAGGTACAACTCCGTCAGCGAATTGGATATGACTGTGCCCGAATAGAAAGAGGCTCCCAGATCCCTGCTGGAACGTTCCTGAATACTTCTCAGGGCGAGTAACATATTTAGTGCCCGTTGACTCCCTTGGGGATTCCCCAGTCCGGCGACTCGTTCGTGCCGTGTGGTAAATGTCAAATTTTTAAATCGGTGACTCTCGTCTACGAATAAATGATCTACCCCCATCCGCTCAAAATCAACCACATCATCTGTCCGGATCTCCATGTCATGGACGATTTCTTTTAGTTTGGCTTCAAGGTTCGCTTTACGTTTCTCGACTCCTCTTCTCATATCATTGGAGACGTCGCCCCCCTGTTGGTCTATAACCTGAAGGTTCTGCTCTACATCTTCGAGTTCCTGGTTGAGTATTTTTTCTTGTATTTCAAGCGATTGAGGTATCTTACCGAATTGTTCATGCGTTAAAACGATAGCATCCCATTCGTTATTTTTCATTTCATTTAAAAACCTTATACGCTTTTCCGGGGTGAAGTCCTCTTTTCCCGGATAGAGAACCCGTGCGTGCGGATAAGCGGTACAGAAAGTCTCCGCTATATCATGGATATTGGCTTTCAGTCCGGTCAGTATCGGTTTATTGATCAGTTTGAGGCGCTTCATCTCATAGGCCGAACAGCACATAATGAGTGTTTTACCACCACCCACCTCATGTCCGATAATTCCTCCGCCATTCACAATTTGCATCCAAACCGCATCCTTCTGGCTCGGATACAGGCCGGGAATATCCAGCCCTTGCAGGTCCAGTCCTGGAAAATTCAGATGCGAACCGTCATATACGGGTCGGCAGGTATTGTTGAATTTCCGGTTGTACATATCCGTGATCCTCTCTTTGAATTCAGGCGATTGCGCTTGCATCCATTCACAGAAGCCGTCCCTTATTTCATCAATTTTACTATTCGCCAGTTGGATCGCCTCTATATCCTTCACCTTTACCTTTTCATCTCCAATTCCCACTTCTTTCATGATATTGGGCGATGTATTATGCAAGGCGTGCCTCATTAGGTTTATACCGTCGAAAACCCTGCCGGACTGAGCTTTTACCGAGAAACGTTGCCGGATTTGGGCATTCCGTCTCGATTCGGTTTTTATCACATACTCATCACCGCTTGACAGGTAGTTGATAGTGGTTTTAGAATCGAATAGCCAGGATGCGTATTCACTATAGATATTTGTCGGAATCCAGCGCTCTCCGAAATTAAAATCCAAATCTGAAAAAGAGATCCGCTCGGGAGCGGCCTTACGAAGTGCGTCCAGCGCCCCACTGATCTCTTTATTATCCGGATCGGCCGCCAGCAATTCTTCTACCATCTCCGCCTTGGAAACAACATTACCCGAAAGGAACCTTTCAGCTATCTCGTAATCCCTGATAAGTGGATTGTAATAGACACGTCCCTCCAGTTCTTTCAGTATATCCTCTTTCCCCAGATCGGTAAGTGAAGAGATATAATTGATATCAAAAACGCCGCATTTGTTCAAGCAGGCAGCCATTGCCTCATGTACATCATCCGTATGCGATAGTTCATAATTACAGATCGCTACCGGATGATCGAAAATATCCGCTTTAACGGCATTTCCATCCACAAAGCGTTCCAGTGCCAGGATCTCCGCCCCATGACGGTCCATACGGATAAGTCCGTTATTTTTAGAACTGTTTACCTCCCCGTATTCATTCTTGAAGGTATCATATAGTCCGTTAAGCATTTCCCTCAATGCCGGGTTAGGTTTTTGTGTCCTGGCTTCATTGTCATACAGATGACAATAGGTATCTCTCATCTCGATATACATCGAAGCCTTCCGTAGTTGCCTGTCGGACAACTCCAAAGGATGGAATTGGGCAGACAGCGCACTCGTTCCGGACAGATACCCGATCTCGTCTCCGTCTGCAATCAGGGCCCCCTCTTTATAGTGACTTTTATAATCTCCTGTCAGTGGCCGTCCGTTTTTACGGGAACGTCCCTTCTTGATATCCGCCTCTGTAAATATATCCTTACCGTTATTCACTTTTCTTTCTCTCGGCTTACCGCTACGGGGCCTTTCCCCCATAAGAGTACGGCCGGTTCCTTCATCGGATGGTTGGCTGAAAAGATCCGGCTCAGCTTCGTTTCTTTGCATATCATCTTCAAGACTCCGTACTTCAGTATCATGTTGGGGAGGAGCCACCGGTTCATCAGTATCACGGATTACAGGATTTACCGTATCATGAACTTCTAAATTATTATCAGAATGAACGGCACCTGACGGACTATCCTGAGATGACACAATTTGCACCGTACTTTCTCTTTCGTCCTTTTGAAGGGTGATCGGTTCGGGAGTGGCGGGTTTTGCCTCCGTCACCTCGGTTGCATCCGGTTTGTTAACCACCGGACCGTTAGATGGCGGGAACAAGTTTTTCTCTGCCGGTTTTCTTTCTGTTTTCCTCGACTTTTTCCCCCTTTGCGATTTTATTTGTGACCGTTCTTCCTGGTCCATACCGAACAGGTCATAAAGAGAAAGGACAGGTGCGCCCGAATTGGGAGTCGGCACTTCTTGCCCTCCTGCCCTTTCTTGTACTGGCTCATTGATAACAGGTTCATTGGAAGCCGGCTCGCTGAAGACAGGCTCATTAGGAACAGACGCATGAGGTACGGAAGCATTCGGAACAGGTTCGTCAGGAAACAAAGAAGCGCTTACCCCATTCATCTTGATTTCGACAGGCTGTTTCTGTTCTGCCCCGACTTTATCCGGCACGGCATTTTCTACCTCTTTCTCCGGAAATAACATAGCCGCCTTAACAGGATCGTTTACCGGCTTTTCGGGAATGCTCCCTTCCTCTGGCGCAGTCTCTATGACAGGAGACACTTTTGGCGTCTCTGAAGAGTCATTCAACTTTTCGAGTGCTTTTTGCAGTACTTCCTCCTGCACGCTTTCGGGTGAAAGAGCATTTGCTTCGGTTTCGACTTTCCGTTCTTCACTATGCGAGGCAACTTCCTGAACCTCCTTATGAGTCATTTCCGGACGCTTGTCTGCTCTGAAGGACTCATAAAGTTGCTTATCCAGGTTTGCGTGAAGGTCAGCTTTCAGCATCCTTTTCAAATCACTGGCAATTCCTTCTATGCCTCCACTATGCAGATAGACCATTCCAGGTTTACCGTACTGATCCTTATCGGCTTTCGATTCCGTACAGATAACACTTGCCGTTTGCTTCATGTATTCGTTAGTTGGAATGTTTCCGTTTTGCCGGACGGCATTTAAGAACGATTCTTCCGGTGCCGTCAGTTTCCCCTCTTTATTGGAGTTTTTCTGAAGTACGATAAGGTCACTGCCCACGCTTGTTCCCGCATGATCCGTAAACAGGTTGTTCGGTAACCGGATAGCTGAGACGAGGTTGGAATTTTCCATCAGGTATCGGCGTACCCCGGCATTAGACGGAGTATTCATGACCGCCTGCGAAGTAATGAAAGCCAGGATACCGCCCTCTCGCAACGTATCCAGTCCTTTGGCAAAAAAATAATTATGGATATTCCGGGCAGTTTCCCGTTTCAGGGTATTCTTACTGCTGACGAACTCCGGATCAAAAGCCGCGACATCCCCGAAAGGAATATTACTGCTTACAACATCAAAACGCCCGTTATAATAGGGATCGATCGTTTCAAACGCTTCAACATAAATCTTTTCTTTCGGATATAAATGCTGAAGTATTTTTCCGGTCATCAGATCTTTTTCAAATCCGACAACCTCCATATCATTTCCTTCGGAGGTAGCTTTAAAGGCAGAGATAAACTCCCCCATTCCCGAACAAGGATCGAGGAACCGGTCAGGCGTGACTCCGTTTTCACGCAAAGTATCAGCAATAGTCTCCACAACGGGAGAAGGAGTATAAAAAGCGGTTAGAATAGAATTTTTTATCCCATTCATATACTTCTTATACTCTTTTTCGTTTTCTGTATTCTTACGAACCACCTGGTGCAGCTCCACCACAGGCTGGAACAGTTCCATATCCGAAGGAGTCCAGGATAAAGCGTCTTCTACCGTTTGTACCGGATTGAGAACGCACTTCAAAGCGCCGAACCCGACATATCTCCGAAGAATATCCATTTCATCGGACGTCGGTTTACGGTTTTCTTTATCAAGTAAGAATGCTGTTTTTATTGCTTCAATGTTATCTCTTAAATGCACCTTTCTATTGAAGGCCATTTACCGCAGAATTTGGTGAAAACCAGAGTACAGGCATAATTTCGGTGAAGTCCGGCATCCATCCCCGACAGACAGTACAGTCGTCAGAAACATTTCCGGAGAATTCCATCATTTTTCTTGTTCGCATATTTTTTTGGATTTAGTGGTACAAATAATCGCCACTAAAGTAAGTCATCCATCTTACAACCAATAAAATACAATACCTTATCAGTATCTTTTGCCACTATCCACCCCATTCTGCGCTTAACATCTGTGCAGAGATCGTTCTAATAGACAAAAAGCCGCAATCCTCAGATTGCGGCTTTTTGTCTAAAGAGCTATACTTTTATTCTCTTACAATAGATTACCTTTATAGATCAATGCCATTGTTTTCAATATAGGTTACTATCCGACCGGTTATCTCCGTGTACAGAGCATCATATTCAGGACTGTCTTCAAAGTTTTCATGAAGTTCATACCTGGCAAATACATCTTCACAGACCGGCATCATCTTCAGCGCAAACGGTCGGAACTGCTCTTCTTCGAGTTCTTTCGTAAATTCCTCGGTTAATACGGCGAATATCGTATCGAATTTAGAAAAGCCCAATCCCGCATAAAGAGTGCGGTTTGCTTCTGCGGACGCATCCAGATAATTACTCCCGCTGCGGACAGCATCTTCGAATGCTTCGGCGGCTTCTTGTGATCGGTTGGAAATAAACTCTTCATCATCCAGATATTCCGGATAACTACTTTTAAGCATGCTTATCAGGTTAAGCCTGTAATAATTCAGTTCTTCTGTTCTTTCTTCTTCTTTTTCTGTCATAACATTTGGATTTAGTGGTAAATTAATCTATTATTTAGAAGAGTATCGTTTTTAGCGTAAAGGCATCCGGTGTCCCCACCAGATGCCACCACTAAATCTCAAATTCATTTATGAACAAGTCAATACTGAATAGAAATTCAGTGGTAAAGATACATCTTTTATTTAATCATCATTTAATATCACAATCAAAAACTTAAAAAGAGCACCATTTTACTCTTTGTTTCTATGGCTATCGTTAAAATACCCATGTCATCATTCAGCTCAAAGTATCCTCCATCTTTTGATGGTAGGTAGCACTGTTTCATCAATACCCAGCGAGTAGGAAGTAACCGGATTCAAGCTGTCGTATAATGGCTTAGCCTGTTCCATTCCCCATAGCTTTTCAATCATCGCTCCGGTCAGAGCCCGTGTTCCCGGGTTATAATTCATTGCCAGTCCTATCAAACGATCCCTTTCGCTGTCAGGTAAGTCTTTCAATAGATACAATAAACGTTCGCACGATCTGTTTACATTAGCGTCCGGTATCTCCTTTATCATCCTGATAACATCGAGTAGTTGAAGCAGCGGAATCGTCTCCTCGGTTATTTCATTAACCTGCTGTACAAATATCACACAATAGATTCCCCTTTGTATTTTTACCTTTCGCTTATTCGTCGCTATCTGAATTACATTAGGCACTTGTGTCGTCAAAGCATATTTATTAAAGAGGACATAACCGGTCATATATCCGATTCTCTTCCCGTCCTTAACCAGCAAATCCTTCAAAATCTCCTCCCGGCTTGGTTCTAATTCTCCGAATACGGACTTCTTCGGTTTATAGAACTTTCCTTTAGAAAACTTCTTCAGCTCTCCTTCCCGAACCATTTTGTTCAGAGCCTTGACAGCACATTCCGCAAAGCAGGGTGGCAAGTCGAGATCCCGTAATGTAAAAATCCAATCGGAATCAAAATTTCCGACCTTATTTCTTACTTCCCTACTAACAGTCCATGCAGCCATTTCAATCTTCTTTTCCGCAAAGATATTAAAATTTCCTGTTTTCATGCGTAAAAACAAGAATTATTTATTTAATTCATAAAACGAATATCAAATTCGATCTTTAATTTTCAACCATTCATGGTACTAAGCTATATAAAACGTTCCACTTACCGATTGATATACAATTCTCTTTGTACATTCTTCCGCTACTTGCGTTGATTTTCCACTGCATTTCAGAACTCATGCAATGGAAAAGATCAAAAAAGTTACCCGTCTAGCTAATAGTTAAGCGGCTCCGTTATCATGTACACAAGCAATTGTCACCATAATAGCTAATAAAAAATAGTCTTGTATACACTATATGACGCTTGACTCCTTTGGCCCTCTTATGCCCGTCAATATCGTTAAGGGAACAATTACCCCTCCTACATATACTGTATATTATACCCAAACTTACTTCTTGTTTTGTTCTGTTACCACCCCTGATATCCGGTTTTTGCAAGGTAAAATAGGGTATTCCTTATTTCACACAAATCATATTTTCGTTTTCTTTCTTGCAAATTCAAGATTTTCTAGATACCTTGCCATTGTGTTTTTTCTAAATCCGTTAAATACATAAATATTTGAAGCTCGTAACTAAAAATAATCGTTTTCACGAAAAGAAGAAGCACTCTCTTTAATCATAATTTAAAATCGAAACAAGCTCTTTAGTTTGTTTTAAATATCTAGTTGTTATAATAACATGGAAGAAGGACAGTTGGAAGATCTATTTAAGAAAAGACCACACCTCGTTATTTTAGGTGCAGGTGCTACAATAGCAGCATTACCTAATGGGGATAGATTTGGTAAGAAAAGTTCAGTCATGAATAGTTTTCTATCGAATTTGGGATTGTCTTCTATTTTAAGTGAAATAAAATTAAAGACAACCAGCACCAATATTGAGGATATTTATTCAGAGTTACATGCACGCAACGATGAAAAAGCGATCCAGACAAGAAAAGAGTTGGAAAAAAGAATATATGATTATTTTTCTTCACTTTCTATACCCGAAGAACCTACGATATATGATTTGTTATTGTTATCACTTACAAAAAAGGACTGCATTGTTTCATTTAATTGGGATGATATACTGATACAGGCTTATCAAAGAACAAAAAAAATAACATCCAACTTACCCCAGTTGGCATTTTTGCACGGAAATGTTGGGGCAGGTTATTGTAAAGAATGTGATCAATTTGGAGTGAAAAGAATCCGTTGTCACAGCTGCGGCTCCTATTTCACTCCTGCTCCATTGCTATATCCCGTTAGGGAAAAGGACTATCACGCCAATAAGTTTATTTACAACCAGTGGGAAATTTTACGTGATTTCATCGCAAGGGCAGCAGTTGTAACAGTATTTGGGTATAGTGCTCCTAAAACTGATATTGCCGCCATCGAAATATTCAAGAGCAACTTTTTAAAGTTTGGGAATAAAGCTAGGCTATTAGATAGGATTGAAATTATTGAATCGCCTAATAAAACGCATGAAGAAATCTATGAATCATGGGGGGATTTTATAGGTATGACGCATGGACATGTGAGTATTTATCATTCTTTTTTTGAATCACTACTCGCAGAGTTTCCACGTCGAACAATTGAGGGATATACTAAGAGATACATTTCAGGATATTGGGGAAGTGCAGCAATTAAATTTGAGAATTCTGATAATTCTTTTACAAATATCACCAACAAAATAGCTCCTTTATTGGCTGATGAAGAAAAGGGAGTATTACAAATAAAACCAGAAAGTTGTTCAATAATTAATATAAATAAATATGGATATTGATAAAGAACTGAAAGCATTTGAGGAAAAAATAAATGAAATCTTTTTTTATTCTTCAAGATATGGAGTTTACACTATGTTCAATGGAGCTGAGCCTCCGTTAGACGGCTTTGAGAGTAAGGTACTTAATCGGCATTGTTTGGATGGTTTTAAATTGGCTCAAACTAAAATAGTTGATGAACTTAGAGCATTACAAACCAAATCCAAACACTATCAAGAAGAGATAAAACAAGCAAAACGAGAACGAAATAAAGAAGTAGAAAATACCTTATCCCAAGAGTTAAGCATATTAAATTACCAATCAGATATATTTCGGAACTTAGCCGACACAATTGCTTGGCAAATGTTAAATGGCAATCATTATTTTCTGAGAAGACTTTATACGCAGGAAGTAGGAGGAAAAGATTTACTTGATAAATCTTTTGAGTATGTAATAGACTTTACTAATAAAATAAATGAAAATCCTGATGCATTTTGTTTAATTAGTGATATAACAAATAACATTCAATTAGGGGACTGCCTTATAGTAGATGATGAGGGTATAAAAATATCAGAAATCAAGTCAGGAGAAGCCAATTTAAAGGCTTTAAACATTATCAAAGAAAACAGATTAACAGAAAGCGAATTTGAGAAAATTGATTTCAAAGAAGAATTTGATGAAAAATTCATTAAACAATTAAAAAGGATGCTTGCTCAAAATGCTAAAATAGAAAGAGTATCAAAAATAATTCAGAACAACAAGGGTGATGATCCAAAATATAGAGACACAAAAGTTTATATTACAGAAAGCGATATTGCAATTGAAACCTACCATTCTTCATTAATCAATTTAATCAATCAACTTGATGAAAAGGATTGGGCTTATGATTGTATTGAGGCAATAGTGCATATTGGGGTTTATAAGAATGATTGGAGAATGTATGGACAGTTTTCAATGAAGTCATTATGCGATCCTTTTCCCTTTGTCGATCTTATGGCAAGTAGAGGAATTGTCATTTGTGAGCCTATTTTTCTAAAGCCAATAGGAGATGATAAAATAATTGATATTGTTTTAGGTAGAATTAAAATTTATATCGGTATTGATATCGAAAAGTTCATTGAATTCTCTAATTTACTCGGCATTAAAGCCTCATGGTCAAGTTCAAAAGAGTTACATAAATACTTGGATAATTTGAAATACAACTCGAAAGAAATATTTTCTTTCAAGAATAAAGGTGTTAAAATAGAAATAGACGGGAAGGAGTTATTTTTAGGACAAGGATTTTTCTCTAAAATAATTTTTGATCATATCTTACCTTCAACTATGTTATTGAAGTATCAAAGTAGTATTAGAAATTCTATTTTTGATAATCTTTTTGAAAGATGAACACCTAGAAATGAAAACATCAAGAGCCGCAAATTTATTTGCAGCTCTTGATGTTTTCATTAGAACACGTTACACATAACAAAAGTTTCATTTTTCAGGTTTATCTGGTTTAAGTTTAATTTTATTCAATCGCCCACTTCTAACCCAAGACCATTTTGGCAAAAAGAAAATATAAACAGCAATAACTATAAATATCATCAAAAGGCCAGTTGATACATCCTTTTTTATCAAGTCTTCATTGACATGGAATTCATTCCGCGCTAAAACATAATGGGAAACTAAAGCAACTCCCCACAGAACTAATGTAATTTGTCCGATAGCTATATTTATTTTGGAGGGAGAATAAGCTCCGCCTTTACAACTAAAAAGACAACTACATATATCTTTTCTGGCATCTCGGTTACTAAATCCTCGAAGATTATCAAATCTAAATCCTCCAATAGCTTTATGAGAATAAGCATCTTGCTTTATTTCTTTTCCACTATCTAAAAGTAGTTTATCTACATAGTCAGGATTTGCTTCAAAAGCGCTGATTGCTCTCTCGTACATTTCATACCATGCTTTGGAACCCTTGCTCATCATAACCCATAAACAGGAAAATACAAATCCCATTAAGCAGATTATCATAGCAATATTGTTCAAGACAAATGCACTGTCTTGAATTGGAGAGGTAGAAACCTTATCTACCAACTCCATAACAACGACTCCATAGGCTGTCAAACACAACACCAGCAATGTAGTCAAAAAGATGGACCGTTGCCACAAATGTGACAATTCAAAATCACGGCAATTCCATAACTGATCTCTGACATCTTTAGTTGTTATCAATGGATTAATAGCAATATTCAAATCATTCTCTGATCGTTTTTTTTCATCCTCTCCTGATTGTTTTTTCTCACCACTTTCTGATTGTACATGAACTTTAGTAATAACATGCACCTCTGTTTTTTTCTCATTGCAGAGCCAATGGTTTATTTTATCAATAAGTCCCATATATTATGATTATTAAAGCTGTAAATATAATGATTTTCATCCGAGCGAATCCTCTTTATATTCAATATTCTGTTCTTTTGTGACTGTTCTATCCGCTTACTTTTTATTCCTCCGGTATTACTTTTATTTTTTCCCAGCCCTCGATTGTAATATCATCATAACAGCGCTGAAACTTCCCAGCCAATTCTTGAACTAACTGATCACTTTCCGAATCCTGGTTCAACTCGATTGTTTTCTTAAATATCAAAGAATGAGACTTTACACAAATATAAAATGTCAGGCGCCTGCAATTGTTCTTACATTTATCAGATGACCAAACATGGTTGATAGAGTCCTTATACTTGTCAATAACATTAGGCAGCGTTCCTCTGTCTATATTTTTCAACACATGAACGAAATAATTATCACCACTCTCTTTGACTAACTTTAGAATATCTTTTTCAATGTGCTTCAATGGAGCATTATGAGCTTTAAACTCAATTAGATTGGTCCGTTCTAATTTTGAATTATAAAGACACACATCAATACTGGCTGAACAATAGCCATCCATCTTATTTTCTCCGGTCACGATTGGTTGGATATCCTTAAAACGATATTTCTTAACTGTTGGGACTTCTACTGCATAGTAGCCGTCAAAGTCTTTTGCATTATCAATGGCACGTATAAATAAGAACCGGATCTCTTGTTCACTTATTCTCGTGCGATCTCTTTCATTTTCATTCGACTTTAAAGGAAAAACAAGTTTCAATCTGGATTTTTCGGCCAAAGAAAGATTGCCTTCTTCCCCTGCTCCTACAAATTGTCTCAGAGAAGTTTCTAATAAAGATTCTATTACTTGTGTATTCATGATATAATTTATTAATAATAGTGTTAGTGAACCTACTATATTGGGTTTTAACAACGATCGTCATTTACTATAAGACAAAGGGTATCCGCGTTAATAGCGAATACCCTTCGTTATAGTTCCGGTAAAATTTATTTCTTAGACTCTTCCAGAGACACTTTACGGAATTGCTTCATTGCCTTTTCAATTTCCAATGATACTTTGCGGGCACGGGTTCCGGCTGCTTTGTTCCCACTTTCAACCTGGGCAGTAGCGTCTTTCTTAAATGCCTCCATAGCTGTCTCAATACTTGCCAATAAATCTTTCATCGTCTTTTCTGTTAAGTTAATACTAATACGAATTTTATCAGCAAATATAAACAATTTAAGAATTCCGGCAAAATAAAGAGATACTTGATAATAAGTAAAATTACTTCCTTTTCTTCTTATTGTCCGGAAAGACAAAAACAACCTTAAACTGCTCATCAAAACCCAACGCCGCATCAAAGAGTTTCCCCTTTACGCTCTTGAACCCCTTTATCACCTCCGTTTTACCTTTCGTCACCAACGATGTAATTTGCTTATCCGTTAGCTGCTTGCCGCTTCGCTCACGAAAAACCGTCAGTCCACAATCCGGATCACTGCATTTGGCAACTTTATTGTAGAGAAGAATTCTTCCTTTCCCACATTTCGGGCAAGGGATATTCTCACCGGATGCAATCGCCAGTTGGCTACTTAGTAATTCAGTTGTAATCTGGGTCGTATATACCTCTATCCCTTTATGGAAAGTAATTGCATCCATCTCACCGCTCTCAATTTTGGCAAGTGCATTCTCCCAGCTACCGGTCATCTGTATATCGGTTATCTTTTTGTCTTTTACAATATCATATACCGCCAGCCCTTTTTCGGTCGGCACCAGGTTTTTCTTTTCACGGACAATATATCCGCGCGAAAACAACGTTTCAATAATAGCGGCACGGGTAGCGGGTGTACCGATCCCGACATCTTTCATGGCGGCCCGCTCCTCCTCATTTTCCAGCTCTTTACCTGCGGTTTCCATAGCAGATAAAAGAGAACTTTCCGTATGTAACGGTTTGGGCTTGGTTTGTTTCTCCACATTCTCACAGCTATTCGCAACCAGGGCTTCTCCCTCTTCCAGTTCCGGCAAGACGGTATTATCCTCTCCTTCCTCCTCTGAATTAAGTACGGATCTCCATCCGGAAAATTTAATAACGGAGCCTCTCACTGAAAACAGAATACCTTCACTGTCCAACTTGACCGAAGTAACCTCTTTTATACATTTCTGTGAAAAAGCTTCCAGCATGCGTCCGGCAACCAATTCATAAATGGCACATTCATCGGAGGAAAGCTCACCCGGCAAAATTTCCGTAATAATGAGTGCATGATGGTCAGTCACTTTCGCATCATTAACCGGACGATGGTTCAAAGAGGAAGTCTCCATTGCGCCCGCGTAAGCCGTAAATCTGGGATATCGTGCCAACAACGCTATACGTTCCGGTATTTCTTCGAATACATCTTCCGAGATATAACGACTTCCGGTTCTCGGATAACTTAGCACCTTCTTTTCATACAGGGTTTGCGCAAGCGTAAGTGTCTTGTCCGCCGAGAAGTTCAATTTCGTATTCGCCTCCTTTTGCAGCGCAGTCAGGTCATATAATAAAGGAGGTTCTTGATTAACCGTCTTCCGTTCCAGTTCGCAAACAGTTACTTTTCCGGATTGCATAACTTTTTGACCGGCAAGATCCGCCTTCGTCTTGTCACTGAACTTCTCTACGGACTGTGCGGAAAACGATATTTCTCCTTTGTCGGTTACCAGTTTCAGTTGCCAGTACTTCTCCGGTACGAAGTTCTTATTCTCCAGCATCCGTTTGCATATCATAGCCAGTGTCGGAGTCTGTACCCTCCCGAGTGAGAACACTCCGCTACCGGCGGATATGGTCAGAGCTTGCGAAGCGTTAATGCCGATCAGCCAGTCAGCCTCCGAACGGGCACGGGCAGAGAAATACAGGTTATCATACTTATCTCCTGGTTGCAACTTTTGGAAACCTTCTTTAATGGCCCGTTCAGTAAGTGAACTTATCCATAGTCTCTCACAGGGCTTATTGCATCCAATATATTCGTACAGATAGCGGTGAATAAGCTCGCCTTCTCTCCCGGCATCAGTGGCGACAATTATCTTATTGCACTTCTCAAATAACCCTTTAATGATTTTAATCTGTTTAAGCACTCCCGGATCGGATTTATACTCCTTGCCCGACTTAATCTGGCGAGGTATCAATTTGAACTGTTCAGGCAGTATCGGCAGATTCTCTTTTCGAAATCCCGCAATACCATATTCTTCCGGAAAAGCCAGTCCTACCAAATGACCGAACGCCCAGGTAACGGCATAACCGTTACCTTGAAGATATCCGTCTTCTTTGTTATTTGCTCCCAGTATCGTCGCAATTTCACGGGCAACACTGGGCTTTTCAGCAATCACAACTTTATCAAAATTTTCTGTTTTCATTCTTTTCTTATTAAACTATTAAATCAACCGCATGTTACCGACTTACTTAACCGCTGCCTTTCATCTTGCAAAGCCAGCATCTCACGGTAGAAGCCATAGCTTCTATGTTCATCCAAGTCTGTTTGCAGTATTCGATTGACGATATAGCGTTTCTTTATCCCCATATTACTCTCCGTTTTTTCTATTCCGGTAGTGCTGCACACCGCATCGAATGAATATACTCCGAACTCAATGGCAAAATACAATCCTCGAAAATCCAGATCCTTCACCGTGGGAAACTCCCCCTCCATTATCCAGGGCACGAAGATATTGTTCGTAAACTCTTCCGAAGGATCTTCCGGCAAAAGAGGGAGCTGTGACACATCCGGAAAGTCATACCTTAGAATTCTGTATGGCGGAATATATAAATCCGAACGTGTATGCTTCAGATGATATCTCACATACTGTTCGAACGCATAATCCGTCTCATTACTCTTATGAGCCAATGTACCCAATACCCAGCAATAATCGATCACTTTGTTCTCAGCCGTCATTACGGTGAAAAAAGAGAGGGTTTCCCGGAAATAAAAGAAATCTACGATTTTACGCAATAGCCTTTTCACATTCATATCAATTACAATTTAGGACCTCTTTTCTTTTTAGGAGCCGGCTTGTTTTCATTATTATCATTCGATTGCTTATTCTTATTTTTCTTCTCCTGTTTCTGTTCTGCCTGTGCCTGCGTAGGGGCCACCTGGCCGGTTTGAAGAGGTTTGTCAATATGTTTGGTAGCTTCATTGGTCTTACCTTCCGAGTTTACGGCAACCTGGGTTTGGTAATCCGCGGCAGGTTTTACTTTCTCTTGTTCCAATGCAGCTTTATACTCACTTTCAAACATGTGCCTAAATCCCGCTTCCGGTTTCCATGTTATATATCCCACATAAGGTTCTCCATTTTTATCCGTTTTACCGGAAATTTTGATCGTACCCCCGTTAGCAAGTTCATTTTGGGCACTTTCGGGCAACTTATGATTGCGATAGGCTCCTGGAACCTTATTCTTATCTTCTGTTGCATTTGCCTGAGTTTGTTCTTGTTTCTTTTGAGGTTGGTTTGCGACCTGCTCGACTTCTCCTAACGCCAATCTCTTATGATATTCTGTCGGGAACATAAAGTCCGGCTTATTTTCCTGGAAATTCCAAACCATATATCCCTGATAAGGCTTATTGGTATTCTTACCAATCAAATCCGACACATAGATCGTACCACCCTCAAACAGCGTTTTTTTCTCTTCCGGAGTATAAATATGGTCCTTGTATTTATTAGGTAAATCAGCCTCAGACTTCATGGCCTCTTTAGGGGCAGCAGGAGCCTGAGTGATAGGTTCCCCGTCATAGGCCGGTATCTTCCCCGCTTTCAGGGCTTCCTCATACTTATTGGCCATCACGAAATTGGGTTTTCCCTTCTCCATATCCCAGGCAAGGAAGCCATCATAAGAAGTACCGCTTTTCGCTACGATTCCCGACAGATATACACTCCCACCCTGTTCCAGCTTTTTATGTTGCCCATCAGTTATTTCTTTACCTCGGAACTCGTGCGGTATATCATTTTTATGCAATTCCTTATGCGCTTCAATAGCCAGTTTTCCACGATCTTCGAATAAATATTCCACATAGCGTTTCTCTGCGTTAAATTGTACCGGGCAATCAAATGGTTCTCCTTTTTTGGATATCATCCCTTCCAAATAGACAGCCTTACCCTGACTAAGTTCTGCCTTTTGTTCATTTGTGAGCTTCAGATTACCTATTTCATCAGGTACTCTGATTTTTTCGGCTGGACAAGCAACAAAACCATTTGTCAGATGATCCACACTGATTATAGAGGGTACAATTTCTCCTGTGTTCGGATGAACAAGATCGACAATACGACCCATATTCTTGGTCTGTGCCAGATTTTTCGCATCGTCATCAGAGAATTCGTGTCCCATAAATGGGAAATGGAACTCCGGTTTCCGTTTCACTCCCTCGATTGCCATATAGATCGTACCATCCTTACGTTCACGAAGGCTGAGTCTCGCATCACTATTAAGCACAGCACCACCCAGATGAACCGAAACATAGTGTAGCCCCGGAGATTTATACCCCTGTAACAACGTATCGAGCACATTGGCTTTGATTAATTTATCTTTTGTCAGGCCAAAAGCTTTAACCGAATCCCAGTCTATTTTATCCGGATCAAAACGATACTGTTTCGCTTCGGGCTGTGATTGTTCTGCCGTACCTTGCGGATTTACTTCCGGGGTTACAGTCTGTTTTGTAGAGTTATTACTTGCAGGACTCTGTTCGGCCTGCTTTGTTGCTGAAGCGTTAGGTCCCTCGACCTGTTCATTCTTCTTCTCTGGATTATTCTTTTCTTGTTCCATCTTTTCTAATATTTCTTTAATTAGTTCGGGAGTTATTTCATGCTTTTTCATTACTTTGGTAATCGCCTCTTCTGGATTATCCTTATGTCTCTGGAAGAGCTTACTGATTAGACCGGATATCTTGTCCGGTACTTTGAAGAATTTGACCCGTGTAGGGTCTTTTGCCTGACTAATGAAATTCGACAGGAAATTGGATAGTACATCTCCGCCACGATCCAATTTCAGAAAGTCATTATTATGTTCTTCAGTAGCCGGGACAGTTTCAAGATTGCCATCCTTATCGACACCCTTGACGGCTCTGACCTCATTTTTTTCTTGATCGAGTACAAGAAGAATATCAGACATCTCATCGCTTCTGTCGTCAAGTTCTGCCTGATTGAACAAGTCATTTAGTTCTTCTTCGGAATAAACATGCTCCTCTGATTGTTCCCGATTTTCCTCCGGAGGAGAAAATTCTTCCGGAGATTGCTGCTTCGCATCCGGCTTTTCTGTTCCCTGGTCAGGGTTTGCAGCCTGCTGCGTGCTTTCTTGCACATTAACCTCTTCTAATTTTTCATCATCCATAACATTTGCATTTTATCGTTAGTAATAATTTCCGGCTAAATTACAATTGTTATCTTTGTTATATATTGATTATCAGAGCGTTTGATATTCTATGCGCTTACTTGCATTAGTTTGCGTTACAACGATGATTTATGTAGAGTCGGAAGATTAAAAAAGTGGATTGATTATAGAAGGATTTGATTATAGAAAACGGATGATCATATAGTAACAAAAAAGGTGAAACACGCCTGTTCCACCTCACAATTATGGGGTACATACTATCTCACGACAGGTACGAAGGTATCCCAAACACAAACAAAACAAACAATAATTAATACCTGGTTGGGGCTAAAACACTACTGTTTCTTGTAATCAATAAAAGCCCCCATCCTAAGGCTTCCGCCAACCTTGTTACAACAAAGCGCATCAGACCTTTACAGACAGGGGCAAATATCTGGTTAAGGCATAGTTATAATATAGTGCGATTGCTAAGTTCTGGTTCATGAGTTTTATTGTTTACGAAATCTTGTTTACTTTGGTTGCAAAGGAAGCCAATTCGCACGTAATTCTGTTATCCTATTTCCTCAAACACTTTCCCTTTTTCCCTATTTAGTTTTATTAACTATTAATAAGTAATCATTTACTTTTCTTATTTCATCTGAAATCAAAATTTCATAAAGAAACTGTTTGGCAAAACATTGTCGAAGGTATATCAGTCCCATTTACTGCTCTAATTATTTTTATAAATCTCCAGACCTCCCTTTCAGGGTGCTAGTATTTAAAAAAATAATTAGATCTGTAACTGTGACTGACCTTCTGATTGCCAATGTTGTTCCCAAACAGTTCCCTAAAGGGAATTTTATTAGGGTGGGGCGACAAGCGATATTAAACAATGTATAACATCAAAAGATAAGACAATGAAAAGGAGTTTTGTATTAGCAAGAAATATAGATGCCGTTATCAGAAATATGATAGCCGCCAATCAGTGGAATAATACTTCTTACGAAGTAACCCTAAATCAATCGGTCACCCACCTATTGAACGACCCGTATCTAACGCCGGATATTGATCTATTAGAAATCAAAGACTTATTCAACAAGCACTTATTGAAGATAATTGCCAATCCGGATATATGGATAAAAAGGATGAATGAGTACTATACAATCAATAGTTCTTTATCATTCAAAGAGATAGAAAAGCAGGAACAAATCGTTTTAAAAAGCCGGCTTTACCTTAGTTACATTTTCACAAGTATTTATCACCAAATATAAAAATCAAAAGAATTATGGGAAATCTCATTTATATCAGAATATTACAGCACGATACAGAGGATCAAATCCGCATAGGCAACTCCTACCCGATCAATGACCTGGATAAAGCAGAAGAGAATATCGTCGCTTTATACGAGAAAGATACAGCCTGGTGTGGCGGATTTGAAGCGGCTTGTAAGCAATATTATAAACACATAGCAATCATTGATGCCGACACATTGGAAGTTATCCGATCTATTTATGGAAAAAAGAAAGAGTATGTTTTCATCATCGAAAACAGTCAAAGAGAAGTCATAGGTACAATAACAATACAGGCAGAAAGTCTGCCTTCACACATTACCATTTGTCAATCGGTGCGTGAAAAGTTCCCGTTGGCAGCCACCTATAAGCTTCAGAGTGACTATAACATACTGCAAGATCCATGTCCGGTAGAAGATCCTAAGAGTATAAGCGGATGTTCACCGGAAGAAGCATCAAGACGTTCCTTCATCGCAGGATCAAAATATATGAAAGAGAAAGCCATCGAAGCATTCAAAAAAGATTGTCCTTGTTGGTCGAGATTTGAAAAAGGCAAAAAATGCGATGAATGTTCCTGGCTAAAAGATTTTAGAAATTCACTTGACCATTAATTAATCCAATATAAATAAAATTATTCACATGAGAAAAGAACTTATTTATCTGAAACGTCGTTTCAAACGTCTATCCAAAGTTGATAGATGCATGTTGGCATTTGATTTTTTGACAATGACTATAAATCTATTGTGCTGCGTCATTACCCATAATATTCTGTATTTCTTCTTTGCTTCATGGATAGGAGCATTTATGGGTAGTCACATTTATTATCAGAAGAGAATCCGTCTTTATTCCATCGGTTATTATTATGCCGGTAAAATAATTGGAATGAATGCGGCCTATAAATATCACCAGAATAAAAACAGCAACAAAATATTCATGAACTAACAAAATGAATAAGATGCAAGAACGGAGTAATGAAAATCAATGAATATATAATTATGACCACAAAAAAACAAAACCTACCCCTCTCCGGCCTTATTTTGGAGATGCGTAACATTATCCACAACAATGGCCGTTTCTGTTTTTCAGATTTTGTCCGCGATATTGAAATCTTAATATCCATGCAGGAAAAGAAGAATGATTTCATTCAATATTGGGCAATACGAGAAAACGGTACAAAAATAGCTGATTATAGCCATGAAGTAAAGATTTGGGCACAAAGTTGTAAATGCCAGGGGATATACAAGATCACATTTGAGAATGGCTTTTATTCATTTGAGAGGATTAACATATAATCCGGTAGCCCCTTCGGGCTACCACAATAAAATAAAGAAAGACAATATGAACAATTGAATATATTTTTTTAACTAACAACAATACAATATGAAAGCAATGAATTTTTTAAGTACAAAAATCTTATTAGCGATTTATAATAAGCTCAGTGATATAAGTGTAAATATTGACGATATATTAATGAAAAGGTGTATGAAACTTATACAACCCTTGATAGAGCAAGATGAATTTGAAAAGGCAAAGATGGAGATAAACAAGTTCTTTGGCCCCCAATCAGAAGTATCGGTAGCCAAGAATTTATGTATTTTCCAATTAGTTAACGCTTTTGATAAGTATAAAGAAAAGCAAAATTTAGGGCAATGCGATAATAATCAAACTGAAAAACACCGGAGAGATACTGTTTAAAATGAAACAGCATCATAAAGCATAAGGAGAAACAAAATTAGAATTATGGCAACAAAAGAGAAACCAATCAAGGTCGTATTCCGAAAATACAAAAATGGAGAGGTCATAGCCCTTTTTCCTGAAATACCCTGGAACACCCACAACTATACAACAACCTCATATATGCACTTAGGGCAACATGGAGATGCTGATTACTCGGGAGTAATAGCCGATACCGTGCCCGCTAATTTCGAGGAATATCAGTCTTTGTTTAGGAAATTACAAAGTATAGGCTATCAGGAATTACGAATTATCAAACGATCCCGACCGGTATATCGCTAACTTTTGATATAGACGTATCGGTAAATCGCAACAAAGTCAAATCATAACTGGACAGCAAGTGTAAAGTACAATTTATAATTATTAATACAAAGTTGTTCTTTACACCTGTGCTTAAATTTATGTAATCTTTTAGGTTCACTTCATTAATACACCCTCCTGTACCTACTTTTCAATATTACTTTTGCACTCTCCATTAAACTATTTAGAGAACAACTGTATTATTCTATCATTTATTTGAGTTAATGCTATTTCAATCTTCCCCTCAGATGAAAAAGATTTTAGTGAAGACAATTTTTCCTCTTTTTGTTTAGTAATACTGTTTATTTCAGTTGTATATGGCAAATATTGAAATCTTTTAAGATCAAGAATAGCCTTCTGTCTTTCAGTCAAATCATGAAAATCAACAATAATATTCTCTATTTTATCAAGAGATGCAAATTCACTTACTATCACACACAATATATGTCGATTTATATTTTTTTCTTTAATTATATTCTCAACTTCTTTTTCTAAAATATATGCAGAGTTAAAAAAGTTAGCAGACAACATGTAAATCACAAGATCACTATTTTCTAATTCTGTTTGTATTTGATCATCCCAAGTCCCTATTGTTATTTGTTCACAACTCCAGTTATCAGCAATATCAAATAGTTTCAACAAGTTTAAATGTTTTTTCAATTCGTCTTTAAATTCAACATCTTTACGGGAATAAGATATAAATATTTTTTTCATTTTCTTCACCATTTTATTATTACTAAAATTTTTATATAAACTAACTCTTGCAACCTTTTTACAGTCTCTATTTATAACATTTATAACCTCTTCATTATTGCAAATACACATCTTTTCAATTAAGTCATAAGCTGGTATAAACTCTTGATATACTCTTATATTTTCTAAATCAGAATGATTTACAAACAAATTACCATCAACAGAAATATACATATCGTGAGGAGAATCAAACTTTTCTTTTCTCTCTTTTAAAAGAATATAATTTCTAACATTATCAGCAAAATTAAAGTTATTTTCATAATCATAAAGAACCTCTTTTGCATAATAAAGATCGATAATATTTAAAAAAATAGCTCTTTCCACTTCTTTTAGAGAAAGTTTAGACGGTTCACCTAATATTGGTTTTATATAAACCGATATACTAAGTTGAGAAAACAATAACCTTATACATATAGTATAGTGTTCAAATTCAAAATTAACTTCATCTCGCCAAAATAACTTTTGATTAGGGAAATTACCATATAAACAAATAAGTTGATTTATTAATCCAAATGGTATAAAATTACAAAATTTAATAACAAAATTTGGATCAACACTCATAAAATCACGATTAAGCTTAAAATAATGTATATCTTCTGAAGTTAACTGCAAATAACCTGGAATAATATATACATGTGAATGAATATCGTGAAAAACAATTTTTTCACTTAACAATAATTCATGCATTTTTTCGTCATTACAAATCCCATCAAATTCCCCTTCATCAATTATTCCTTTATTATTTATAATAATATTTTTAGTCAATATTTTATTATATATAAATTCAACTGTTTTTGTTGGATTTAACCATACAATATCATCAAGTTTTTCATTACCTTTATAATATAGCACAAGACCTTTATTATGTAATTCATAAAGATCTACTTTTAGAAATGCTAAAATCAGATTGTCTGTTTCATTATTTATCTTATTTCTTTTATAGTGACCTTTATCATAAATATCTTCCTTAACTCGAATCCATCCTTCTTCTTTATAACTTAGAATATAAGACAAAAAATCTTCATAATAATCTAATTTATCTACAGAAGAAGATTTTTCATCAATCTCCATTAATAGATCTTCTATTAAACGATCAAGTTCACGTCTATACTTATGGCTCTCATCAACAGTGTTTTTATCCAAAGAGATACAATATTCCTTTTTAATGTTTAAATCTGAAAAATCAGCAGCATAATTATGTTGGCATTTATTCAAATCAGCATGCGTTTCAACAAGAAAAATAGGTTCAGTTGAATCATTTACAGCTCCAAGTTGTTCTTTTCTTTTTTTTATTGCATATTTTATCTGATATAACCAATAATCTCTAGTAAAATTACGAGTACAATTCAGAGTATTATCATTCGCAATCCTCACATTATTTATATTAGCCTGCAAATACCAAAAAATCAAATTTATAGAGTCTTCAGAAAAAAAAGCCTGATATACCCCATGATAGTAATCTTGTCCACCAAAATCGAATATTATGGCCTTTGGAAGTCCACTACTAAGATTATATCTAATAATTTTAGGATATTCATGAATATTAAGTATATGAGTACTTTGTAGGCTAATTTCCGGAATTTTATGTTCCTCTAAATAATGATAAAATGTAGTTTTTCCAGAAGAGTGATTACCTAATAGCATTACCTTTACAGGTAAAGCCATTTTGATAAAATCCACTCGTTTTCCTGTATCCGAAAAATATTTTAGAATAATATCTAGATGGTTACTTTGTCGTTCTAAATAGAAAGGGGGATTTTTCTCATATAAGAAAGCATTATCATTCAATTGTAATATTCTAAATGTTTTTTTTGTTACAATTGCAGAAATCTTATTCAGCTCTTCAATATTTTTTATGTTATTATTATAAATATACAGCTCTTCTAAGGATATTTGATCTTTTAGTCCATCTAACTGACTAATATCATTATACGACAAATCAAGGACTTGCAATTTAGTCAAATATTCAAGTCCTTCTATTTTGGAAATTCCCAAATTAGACAGATATAATTTCCTTAATTGCACCAATTTATCTAATTTTTCGATTTTTGTTATATGATTATTAGATAAATTCAGTGTTTGTAATTGAATTAACAAATCCAGACCACTAATATTTAACAAATCATTACAAGACAAATCTAAATAGATTAAATCAACAAATAAATCCAGATCTTTTATTTCATTTATATGATTATAAGATAGATTCAGATGAGTGACTTCTTGCTTATCATTAACAACATAACTATTAGATGTATGATAAACCTCATCTTCATTTACTTCTATAAGTGTTATATTATAAGCATCTTTTAATCTAACAATAATTTGAGGTTTATTAATATAAATAAAAGCATCTGGTTCTTCTATGTTAGATACATCGATTGCCTTTAAACTTCTTGAAATTTGAATAATATCACTTGATTTTTTTCTCTTTTTGATCTTCTTTTGTTTGCCCGCATCGATATAAATATCTTCATCAATATAGAAAGACTTCAACTTAAATAAATTAGATGTCTTATCTATTTTTGTAATATTATTACAACACAAATCTAATATTTCCAAATTGACCAATGCATCTAAATCTTCTATTTCTGTGATACAATTATTAGATAAATTCAAAAATTTCAAATCCTTCATCACACTAAGCTCTTGGATATTGGAAATATAGTTACATGATAAGTTTAACTCTTTCAAATGCGTTAGATCCTGCAATCCTTCTATCGTTACTAAGTTATTTTTAGATAAATCTAAAAATAATAAATGAATAAATGGTTCTAACCCCTTTGTTGATGAGAGGTAATTACATGAAAGATTTAAATGTGTTACTTCATTCTCATTGTTAACAACATAGCTATTAGGTGTACAATACACACGATTAATATCAACATCAATAAGAGTTATATCATGAAGTATCTTTAGTTCATAAATTATTTGAGGTTTACCTATATAAATAAAATCATCAGGAGCTTCGTCCACAAGATTTTCCTCAGTTAACAATATGTTTTTCATCTATAATTAATCATTTACATTATTCTAACATTCCACTTCTTTATATCATATTTACTTTTCTAAATTACTCCGACCTAGAAATTTTCCAGAAAAACAGTATTAGAGAAGTTTGGAGGTAAGGTATTAATTTATTTTATTATATGCAATAAAAAATATACATTTTCTCCTATCCTACTCAAGATATACTAAAAAAAGAATCTTTGACTTGTTCACAAATAGAACTTCACCCTGTTTGTTTTTCGAAAAGACAGTACATCTTACTGTATAAAAAAGTATTTATCCAATAGCTATAAATGAGAATACTAGCTTAACTGACATAGTACCATTCTTGACAAACATATAACAGATTAGTTTCCAGAATCTTATAAACCATTTCTTATCTATTAAGTAGAGAAATGGACATTCATTCCAAAAAGAAACACACATTATAATGAATACGGTATAGAATTTATACTTGCTTGTTGTTGGTGGTAGTGTATAGACATTTCAAAAGCAAAGGGTGTAAGCTGCCTTTATGACTATAACAATCAATGCATTTATTGAATAAAGGCAGGTATGTTGATTTCTAGTAGATTCCATATCTTATTAGATTTATAAAAGTTAAAGGTCCCTACATATGCAGACAAATTCGATCAAGTTACCTGTATATCTATATACCGAAAAATTAAGTTCTTCATGGCATTGGGAAAAAAATATTTTTTTTATCTTTGCCATAAAAGCCTAAAAAAGGCTGACTAATGATTTTAGCAGCTTTACTATTGCATAACCATAAGGAATGATTATGTTGAAGAAAATATTGATCGTACATCTTAATACCTTGTCCAAGAAAGACATAAATTTTCAGTTTGTTATGCTTGGTGACAAGCATCTATTGACGACACAAAATGAAAATCTATTTCATTCAATTTACAAAGACAAGCATCAAGGTAGATATTATTTTCAATTTAGTGCAATTTGAAAGAGCAAGTTTTATGCAAAATATTTATTAATGATCAATAAAAAAATAAAACAGGAAATAGACGCATGTGTAGGAGCTACTGTAGATAATGCAGTTCCTCATTTACATCGGTGCTACAACTTATTGCTACCATATATACAAGCCAACTACCAAAACAGTCGCAATACAGTACAATTCTGCATAGGTCAATTTCAACGAATCAGTAATGAATCGGGTATAATTCAGATTACAATGGCAATGGTAAATTTGCGTGCCATAACCCCGCTGTTTCTAAATCAGCCTTCACCTTCTTTTCAATATAGCAACATAGATTGGAGTGAGATAGATTTCAAATCTTCTCTCGAAAAAATAGGGCCACTCCTATCAGGAAATTATTATACAAGTACATTGTATGCGCAAATTGCCAATGCTCTAACGCAAGATGAACGCCGCAAAATGGTTAGCTTTATCATCGACTCAGTGGAACGTTATGGTCTAAAGTCCGTATGGGATAAAGATACGATAAACAATCATATCTTCTATTCCAGCATTCTTTATTCTATCTGTAAGAAGGATAAAGTTATGGACTTATTTTTCTATTTCTATTATAATGTACTTGACTGCATTAATAAATCTGGAGAACATCAGTTGGCTAGAGATCTTGCTGAAAACTTACTGATAATAGGATATAACGAAAACTTATTGGCAGAGAGTTATTACGGAGCCTGTAGAGCCTACACATTAGCAAATAATCCCGTAGCAGGATTACTTTACATGAACGTAGCATTGACGAATCTGGCACAGAACAGGAAACCTATACCTCAGCATCTTGCCTTTGAGATTCTTTGGCAAATGTTAAAGCTGATGCGTACATTAAGACGATCATCGAAAAATGATATTACATTCATAACCCAAGAATTTAACAAACTTAGATGCAATGATTATGACAAGCTTTCTTTTTACCACACAGTCTTCACAATTAGAGTTTTTTCTAAAGATGAATCATTGCCAAATGATGTTACAGATTTTCTGAATGAAAACCGAGAGATATTCTTTAAGAATATTGAGCATAGTGCCATGCCTTGGTTCACTCTGATTAATGGAATATACTCAATATTCCCTGATGCTGATTATTCAAGCTTGCAACAATACAAGAACGTACTGAATGAAATGCTGGAGAAAGAAGGTAATGAGTTGTATCTTGACCTGTACGCAAATAAGAATCTTGCTTCTCATCTAAAAGAATTGCTTGTAAAACTCACGACAACAAGAGAGCGTGATGACTACTCTAAAGATAATAGTACCGCCCTAATTTTTGCTAAAAAGTTACTTTCTCAAGCTGTAACAAAAGAGAATCCGAGCGATTACATTCTTGCGATGCAACCAAAATCAGACTTCACCTTTGTACTACCTGCAAATATACAAACAGAGATGTACAGACAAGTGAAAGTAGAGGATGTTAACGGCAAGGATTACGATTTATATTATCTAGAAATGGAAATCTTGAAGTTGCTCTTGCACACAGAAGATTCTGATGCAGTGATGTGGATTGGCAAAGGGAACGACTACTTGTACAGCATGATATTACTTCGTGACATGTATAACTTCGAAATTCTCGAAGATTGGCAGGAAGTCAGTGTTGCCCATATACAGAAAGATATAATAAGTAAACAGCAATATACCCAAGAGATCAAGAAGAAGGGAGAACCTATCTACTTTAAGTCCTATGATGAACTGGAGCAAGAGGGAGAATCTTTACTTTTGTCCATATGCAAATGTACTCTACCAATATCAGCAGTAGCAGTTCGTATGTTCTTTGTCAAAGACTTAGAAATAGCAACTTACCCTCATCAACTCTTTGTGAATAGCCGTACAGATCGGTTTATTGGAGAGGAAATGCCTACTGCAAATGTGATTTCTACAGAACTCTTTATAAAGACCAACTTTGATGAACCATTACAGAAAGAATATTCCAAGTCATTCTGGAGTCCTGTCGATAGTGGTGAATTTACGTTTTCTGTAATTCTTGGAAAATTAGAAAATTGTTTTCAAAAGTATAAGTTTGATGTTCACTGTGAAAAGATTCCCGCACTCCCTCTTCGTGCAGACCTCAATATTATTTGTGCTCATGGAGGTAGTAATATTAGTGAAACAGAATGGTTCTATGCCAATGAACAACCTATAATAGAGACTAGTAAAATAGTTGGCAAAGGGAAACTACTCATTCTATTCGTCTGTCATTCTGGGACTATTACACATGCTAATTACGATAATGCTATGCACACAATCGTAAAACGCTATATTCAAATGGGGTACAGTTCTATCATTGCACCAATGTGGAGTCTTGCCACTACTATCATACCCACTTGGCTATCTTCCTTTCTTGACCACATGGACGCAGGTGAGTATGTCGTAGATGCTGTATATAAAGCCAATATGCAGATTAAAAAAGAATTTATTGCACCATCAGCATGGGCATGTATGCACCTTTTTGGAAATCCATACTTGCAGATCACCTCAAAATCTCGATTAGAAGTTGGTATTGAATAATAATAAATGGGGGTAGAGATCTCTATGACACGAAACTAAAAAAGGATTAAGTTCCTATTTTCAGATTTTATAAATAAATATGGTACTAAACCAATGAAGAACAAATATCTTCAAAATAATCAGGAAAAAAGACTATCGACAGTTAATAGATAAAATCTCGCCTATATTAGTTGTATAGCATTGTGACAAATTGTTTTGCCTCAAATACCATTTTGCAGCTTTATCATTTCCTTGTGCAGCAATACGAATCCCATGCTTGTACTTTTCGTTAATCCGGTCAATGGCCTGCATCAGCATGTCGGATTTTCCTGTGTCATTTGCTTTAAATAGGTTCAATTGGACACGATTCTGATCGGCAATCTCCATGATTATTACCCCTGCCTTTTTATATTGAAACCCCGGACGAAATACTTTCTTTAGCCCAAGTTGTGCATAATGAATAATCTCTCTTGTATCAGAAGAAGGAATGGGTAGTTTGACAATGATGCTCTTTGCGTACTGGGGCTGGTCGGTCCGGAAGTGATTGGTATGTATAAATACCATTATCGAAACAGCTACCGACCTTTGTTGTCTTAACTTGCGGGCACAACTGCCGGCATAATTAGCAACAGCTTCTGCCACGACTTCGTATTGGGAAGTCATCTCACCGAAAGACCGGCTGGTGCAAATTTGTTTTCGTGAAGAAGGCATAAGTTCCATATCAAAACATGGTTCGCCCAACAATTCCCAATAAGTACGTTCTCCCATGACGGTCATGTTTTTACGTACCCATTTGACTGGCATACGTATAAAGTCATATGCCGTTCTTACTCCATGTCTTTCCAGTTTGGCTGCCTGACGTTTCCCTATTCCCCAAACATCCGATATATCGAATAACTTCAATGCTTTTTCACGTTTGGCACAACTGTCAATAATACAAACACTTCGGTAACCAGGATACTTTTTCGCAAACTTATTTGCCATTTTAGCAAGGGTTTTAGTTTCACCAATTCCTAAAGAAACAGGAATACCGGTTCCTCGTCTAACTGTTTTTACGATCGTTTCTCCATATTCATAAAGATTATAGTTTTGAAATCCTTTAAAAGAAAGAAAACTTTCATCGATCGAATATATTTCATATTCTTCAACGAAATGTCCGAGTAATGTCATTACTCGATTAGAAATATCTCCATATAAAGCATAATTTGAAGAATACACTGCTATGTTATGTTTTTCGATCAGTTCCTGACTCTCGTACAAGCTTTGTCCCATTTTGATACCAAGTTCTTTCACTTCATTTGATCTGGCAACAATGCAGCCGTCATTGTTCGATAAAACAACAACCGGACGATTATTTAGAGAAGGATTGAACAGACGTTCACAACTCACATAAAAATTATTTCCGTCAACCAGCCCTACCATTTAGTCTCCTATAATGAAATTGCTTAATATTTGAAACGACAATTCCCCAAACAAGAAAATCATCTTCCTCTGATAATTCAATTGGGGAATAGGCCGGATTAGAGGGTAGAAGCCATGCACTATCATTTTCAACCTTAACTCTCTTCAAGGTGAACTCACCATTGATGTAGCAAGCTGCCAAACATTGGTCATAAGGGGTAATAGATTTGTCAATAATCAAAAGATTACCGTCTTCGATACCATCTTCAATCATAGAATCTCCAACTGCAACAGTCACAAAGGTTGTCGATGAATTCTTGAATAGAAGCTGGTTGAAGTCAATCTTTCCAACGATCTGTTTTTGTACAAAAGAAGGCAGACCTGGATATTCACCAGTCAATACAGGCAGTGACTCAATGTTATGATAAAAATGTTCCTTATAGGTTTTGATGTTGGCTGTTACTACTCCCAATACTATCAGATTGTTTTTATCATTATTCCTAATCTTCCTGATTAAAAATTCACCATCTTTGATATAAGCGATAATATCATTATCATTGGGGAGGAGCGATTGGTCAATAACCAAAAGGTTCCCTTCTTCAATATTCTCATCAGACATTCCTCTTTCAGCGACAATGACAAAGGTATTATTGGGTTTTGGAGCAATGACCCTGTTCATATCAATGCTCTCCTGCAAATAGTCCTGAGCTGGATTTGGAAATCCAGCTTTGATTCCATCTGCAATGAATAGAATTTCGCTAACGTGCAACTCCTGCACGCCATATATATTTATTTCCTTTTTTCTCATTAGTGATCTCCTGTCACAAAGATAAGAGCAAGTTTGGTTAAGTGATGCAAGAGAAAATCAATAATGCTAATTTATAGTTAAGTGGTACCCTTAAATTATTAAATAGAGCCATAACAGACTAGGTGCAAGGTGCAACTCTATATCTATATATAGGTTGCACCTTGCACCTAAGCAAATAATTGATTATCAATACCATTACTTTAATAATTAAATTTACATTTATGAAACTCTCTACATATACGGACAAATCCGGTCAACCCACAACAACATAGGGGTCTCGTTTTCACTCCTTCTACAAGAATATTGAGATATAAAAAGGTCTCTATTATTCTTCTATAAACATCTGCAAAACAAAGCAGTACAGCGAAGCATATTCAAACAAAAGATTCGTTATCTATTCAAAGTACATATTATGTAATACTCTCATTTACAGACAAATATCTTTATGTATCATTTTTTAAACTGATAACACTCTAATTACACAAAAAAGTTCTATCTTTGCAAATAGAGAGCTCTTTGAAAAACAAAGCAAGACCATGAAATGATTCCTAAAAATAAAATCGTTACTTACTCGTTACCTGTTTTTTTATTCGAGTTTCATAAATATCATTCTATCAAAACATTAGCGACACTATCGAGTACTCATTCGGGTTAATCCGTGTTATTGATACAAATGAGAAAAATGAAGCGAAACAAAGACGATAAAGAGTTAACATCCTAATAATAAACCAATTATTAAGTTTAATAACGATAGCAACAGGCATAAATTTATTTTAGATTAAAATCGTTACTAATTCGTTACCTAATTTTTTTTTTGTGTTTATAGGTATCTGTGCAACAGACTGTTAATTTCACTTTTCTGTGTTATTTAGTCTTATCATAACCCCGAAACTCCCGAACTTATCCATTACTTTTGTCTGAAAGAAGAGGTTTTAGACATGAAAACAAAATTAAGCTTCAAGATCATAGCCGCATTGATCAGTATATCACTGGCGGCACTATTGTTCTCGCAGGGATACTGGCTGAAAGGATTGTATGACTCGACCTGGATGCAAATCAATGGCAACATAGAGGAAGCTATGCGTATGGCTGATTATAAGGAAATATTTATCCGCATCGACGAATTGACCCAAGGAGAAACCCATGGAGAGATAAGTCAAAGTTTTACCTTTTCAAAAGAAGAGGATGAAGAAACTGAAAAAGCAGGAATGATGGATACTTTTGCCGTCCATACGGATAAGAATCCATTCAAAAATAAGGATATATCTAAATCGCTGAATGAATATCTTAGTTTGCTTACCGACCTGGAAGGGCAAATACAACAAGCCCTCCACATGAAAATAGATTCACTCATGCCAGTCAACTATAATAAATACGACAGCCTCCTTTCCATAGAACTCAAACAGCATGATATTTTTGTACCTCACAAGCTGGAAGTCGTACAATTGGTCGACAGCTTGCCGAAGGTAGTAATGAGCATCCAGTCCACCGACTCTGTTATTGCGACAGAGAACTGGGATAAAGCCTCCCTATTCAACTATCCGATCTCTACACAATCGGAGCAATATTACCGGTTAACATTAAAGACGCCTTCCCAGTTGGTATTCAAGCAGATATCCGGAATACTCATCTCCTCCCTCCTGCTCGTGATCCTGATCCTGATAGCTTTCATCTATCTGATCCATACTATTCTCCGGCAAAAATCCGTAGAAGAGTTGAAAACGGACTTCACCAACAATATGACACATGAACTGAAAACGCCGATCTCCGTTGCTTATGCGGCCAACGACGTATTACTCAATTACGACAACAACGCCAACGAGAAACAAAAGAAATACCTCGGAATTATCCGTGAACAACTGACCCAGCTAAGCGGCCTGGTCGAACAGATCCTTACGCTTTCGGTAGAGAATCGCAATACATTCCGTCTGAAACAGGAATCGATTCCTATCACGGATATCATTCCTCCGCTCATTGAACAACACAAGTTGAAAGCCGGTAAGCCAGTCAACATAACCGTGAATATCCCGGACAACATTGCAGTATTTGCCGATCGTACGCATTTCTATAATATGTTGGGGAACCTGATCGATAATGCAGTGAAATATTCGGGAGACAAACCTTGTGATATCTCCATACAGGCAGAGACACAGGCAAACGGGATCCGTATCTCCGTTACCGACAACGGAATCGGTATCAGTGAAGCCAGCCTGCCACATATATTCGATAAGTTCTACCGGGTACCCAGCGGTAACCTGCATAATGTAAAAGGATTCGGTCTGGGACTCTATTACGTAAAGGACATGATGAGCAAACACAGAGGATCGGTATCTGTAAAAAGCCAACCGGGCAAAGGAACCACTTTTACCCTCCATTTTAGAAACTGAAAAAGAAAAGAAAAACTATGGCAAAGATAAAAGTATTACTGGTAGAAGACGAACCGACCCTTGCAATGATCATCAAAGATACATTGGATGGTGAAGAGTTCGACATCGTGTTGGCTGCCGACGGCGAAGAAGGCCTGGCTCTTTACAAAGAAGTAAAACCGGATATCATTGTAACAGATATCATGATGCCGAAGATAGACGGCTTCAGCCTGATACGTCATATCCGCAAGACCGACAGCCAGATCCCTGTCCTTTTCCTTTCGGCCCGTTCAGCAGCGAATGATGTGGTCGAGGGCTTCGAACTGGGCGGTAACGATTACCTCAAAAAACCCTTCGGCATGGCCGAGCTGATCATCCGTATCAAAGCCCTGCTGAATAAGATCACCGTCCGTAAAGAAGAAAAGTCGACCTTCAACCTCGGACAATACACATTCGACTCCATCACGCAAACCCTGCAATACTGTGGAGAAAAGCAACTGTTAAGCAACCGCGAGTCGGAAATACTCAAACGTCTTTGCGAAAACAAGGATCATGTATTACCGATGAAAGATGTCCTGCTCGACCTTTGGGGCGACGACTCTTTCTTTAATGCCCGCAGCCTTCATGTTTTCATTACAAAGCTACGTCATAAACTATCGGACGATCCCAGTATAAAGATACTGAATGTACGGGGAATCGGTTACAAACTTATTATTGACTAAAAGTGCATTGCCTATGGCACAAAAGTGCTACTGCATGTGCACAATTGTGCCATAGGCAATGCACAACATTCAACAACGGATTCAGACTGGCCAAAGACATTTTATAATTTCTTCAATGCCTGGGCCAGCTGATCCGGACAGGATGTTCCCCGTTCGCGGCAGTCGATACCTTCAAGCCGTTGGATAGCGTCTTGTATTTCCATACCGACCAATAACCTGGACAATCCCTGTGTATTGCCTTGGCAACCGCCTACGATCTGAACATTCGATATAACATTATCTTCTGCTTCCACAATTATCATTTTAGAACATACCCCACCGATCGGAGTATAAGCTACACGTTGTTTATTCATCTTTTTCTACTCTATATTTTATACAAACGGGCACAAAGGTATAAATAAAATTAACTACTTTTGCCAATTATAAAAACGAAGAACATGACTTACGAAGAAACGCTCCATTATTTATATACAAGCACTCCGGTATTTCAGCACAGCGGCGCATCCGCTTACAAACCCGGACTTGATACCAGTATCGCACTTGATAATTATCTGGGTAATCCGCATAAAGCTTATCGGACGATCCATGTAGCAGGGACTAACGGGAAAGGTTCCGTCTGCCATTTACTGGCAGCTATCCTCCGGCAAGCAGGATATAAAGTCGGGCTTTTCACTTCTCCTCACCTGATCGACTTCCGCGAACGCATCCGTGTCAACGGTAAAATGATTTCCAAAGAATATGTAATAGATTTCGTAGAGCGCCACCGCACCACATTCGAACCCCTCCGCCCCTCCTTCTTTGAACTGACTTCCACTATGGCATTCGATTACTTCCGTTCCGAAAAGGTCGACTTTGCCATTATCGAAACAGGTATGGGCGGACGGTTAGACAGTACGAACATCATCACCCCTATCCTGAGTATCATTACGAATATCAGTCTCGACCATACCCAGTTCCTGGGAGACACGGTAGAAAAGATCGCCTTTGAAAAGGCAGGAATCATCAAACCGGGAATACCGGCGTTGATAGGTGAAATCGACAATCAGGGCGTTCTCGATGTATTTGCAGAAGCAGCCGAACGAAATCAGACAATGATCTATCTGGCATCCGAAGAAGAATTAATCAATCATGAGAAGTCATATCTGATGGATACTGGAGAATGGTATCTGGACACTGCCGAATACGGACAATTGTTCGGCCAGCTGGGTGGTGCGGTTCAGTTCAGAAACGCTCAGACTGTACTGGGAGCTCTTAGCCTGCTCGATGAACTGGGAGTGGATATTCCCAGGGAAGCCGTACGCGAAGGGTTCGAACATGTAGTGGAGCTGACCGGATTGATGGGACGCTGGCAAGTATTACAGGATAAACCGAAAGTGGTTTGCGATACCGGACATAACCCCGGTGGTTGGCAATACCTGCAATTCAACCTGGAAAACCTGAGACGGACGACACTCCGCATGATAATGATCGTCGGCATGGTAAATGATAAGGATGTGAACGGAGTAGTAAGCCTGATGCCCAAAGAAGGTGCATTTTATATATTCACACAAGCTTCCGTCGAACGGGCTATGCCGGCAGCCGAACTGGCCGCAATCGGGAAAGCACACGGACTGACAGGTATTGTCCGCGACAACGTACCCTCGGCCGTTAAATGGGCTCTGGAGATGCTTAATGAAGACGATGCGATCTTTATCGGTGGAAGTACTTTCGTCGTAGCCGATGCCCTTCCGTTATTCATGAAAGAAGACAAATAATATAACTTAATTAAAACAAATATCATGATTGAACAAATTCATCAAAAACTGAGCGACTCGAAGGTCGCCCGATGGAGCGTACTCGCGCTCGTCGCATTTACTATGCTTTGCGGATATTTCCTCACCGATGTGATGGCACCGCTCAAACCAATGCTGGAAGAACAGCTTTCCTGGAACAGTACCGAATATGGTTTCTTCACCAGTGCCTACGGTTGGTTCAACGTATTCCTTTTCATGCTGATCATTGGCGGTATCATACTCGATAAGATGGGTGTCCGCTTTACCGGGGTCGGTGCTTGTATATTGATGATTATCGGTTGTTCTCTTAAATATTATGCTATCTCCGACTTTTTCACGATGGATGGCGAAATCTTCGGATGGAAAGCACAGGTGATGGTTGCAGCCATTGGATATGCCATCTTCGGTGTGGGTGTGGAAACGGCCGGTATCACCGTTTCCAAGATCATTGTAAGATGGTTTAAGGGAAAAGAAATGGCATTGGCGATGGGTCTGGAAATGGCGACAGCTCGTCTGGGTACGGCTCTGGCCTTATCTATCACCGTTCCGGCCGCTAAATTTTTCGGAAGTATCTCCGCTCCCATCCTGTTGTGTCTTTGTATGCTTTGTATCGGTCTGATCGCCTTTCTGGTGTTCTGTGTGATGGATCGCAAGCTCGATACGTCGATGAGTGCCATCGAACAGGCAGAAGAGGAAGAGCCATTCCGCCTGAAAGATATCGGACTGATCGTTACAAACAAGGGGTTCTGGTTGATTGCCTTGTTGTGCGTATTGTTTTATTCAGCCGTATTCCCTTTCCTGAAATATGCAACCGACCTGATGGTCAACAAATATGGTGTAGATCCTGACCTGGCCGGAAATATCCCTGCTATTCTCCCCTTCGGTACGATCCTGTTGACACCATTCTTCGGTAATCTGTACGACCGTAAAGGAAAAGGGGCAACTATCATGATCTATGGAGCATTGATGCTGATTGGTGTCCACCTGTTGTTTACGCTGCCTATCCTCAACGAATGGTGGTTTGCAACTATCGTAATGATTGTATTGGGTATCGCTTTCTCATTGGTTCCGTCCGCCATGTGGCCATCTGTTCCAAAGGTAATTCCTGAAAAGCAACTGGGTACAGCCTACGCCTTGATCTTCTGGGTACAGAATATCGGCTTAAGCATGGTTCCCCTGTTGATTGGCTGGGTATTGGATAACTATTGTAAGATCGACAACGGCACAGGCAAACCGGCTTACGACTATACGCTTCCGATGGCTATCTTTACCTGCTTCGGTGTGCTGGCACTGGTCATCGCTTTACTGCTGAAACGTGAAGATAAGATCAAACATTACGGTCTGGAACAACCCAATATCCAGAGCGATGCCGACAAGGCACGTATCCTTGCAGAAGAAACGATTGCAGAGCCTTAATGGATCGAGGTTAACATATATATAAAGAGCCCCGGCATTTTCTCCAAGTAGAATGCCGGGGCTTTTTTATACTAAAACACTTACATTATTTTAATCTCCGATTATCCATTTACTACCGGGTAGAAACGAGAGAATTTTTGTCGTTACATAACAGCTGACAAACGTACTCACAGCAATGCTGGGTATGGCGGCAACAGTTGGTAATGCCAAAGTTTGCTTGAACACTGTTACCCATAATCCGAGCCAGAATATATGCATAAGGTACATACCATAGCTGAGTTTCGACATTTCTGTTATCAGCTTCGGAGCCTTCGGACGGTCTATACATGTGAACATAAGGAATGTACCCGCGGTAAGAAGCACACAGTTTATCGTACAGAAAGCCCATCCTATTTCTATTACGGGAGTAGTATGAAGTTCTCCGGGTATAGCCTGGATATAGAACGAATAGATGGTCAGTGCAGCCCCTACGACCATCAGGACGAATCCTATGGCAAGACGTTTGGAGCGATCCCAGGTAAGATGAACACGTATGTAATGTGCCAGCACAAGATATCCCAGATAACCGGAGAAGTACCACAACATATGATATTCGTTCCAGAAACATTGCCCCCACACTTCACCACACCAGCGGTTGAGATACGGCATACAGGTTGTTAACAGGAACAACCCGATAAAGAAGCGTTCTTCTTTTGCCGTGGCTTTACTCAGCCAGGGTGATATGATAGGTATAAAAAGGTAAAGACTGATCAGAGGATACATAAACCATAAGTGCCCGGCCAACGTAGGAAAATTCAGTAATATGCGCGATAAGTCCTTTATTGAAGTTTCTCCATCTATCTGCCCCCACAACATAGGCAAAGTACTGTATAATATCATAAAGATAAAAAATGGCGGCAGGATACGGATACAACGCTGCCGGTAAAACTGCCACATAGTCTGTCCCTCTTTCATCGGTGCCAGAAGAAAGGCGGAGACAATCATAAACAGGGGAACTGCCATACGTGAGAAACCGTCATACACAGAGACCCATAGCCGGTCTGCCTCATTGGCTAAGAAGGATTGCGGCCCCGCCATATCTGTAGACCCGGGAGCACCATAAAAATTTTCACTGGCGTGAACCAGCATAACGAGGAAGCAGGCAAACACGCGTACATAGTCTAAAAAAACGATACGTTTCATTTTCTTGAGTTTTTCGATTGATATTAAAAACAGGTGGCGAAGATAATCAATATTCCCGTAAATCAACCTTTCCCCATTCTCAAAAATAACAATACCAGCCCCACCCCTCCCTCCGTATCCGGCTCCTTGAAGGGTGGAGCGATCCGTTTCTTGCATCTAAAACCGATAGCCCACCGACAAATTTATCCCCTGCAGGGTAAAGCTGTTAAGGGTATAGGTTCCCAGTCTCTTATAAGGTTTGCCGGGGG
>OGJY01000143.1_pt1 | contig 98253 bp, 58 predicted proteins | sample 1572231 | NCBI WGS metagenome assembly OGJY01 (sample SAMEA2582121, study PRJEB24529) | metagenome | biome: Human gut stool | place: China | collected 2011
TCGTCAACAGCAAAGGACGTCAGATTATCGGCTGGGATGAAATATTGGAAGGAGGGTTGGCTCCCAATGCGACCGTCATGTCATGGAGAGGTACGGAAAATGGTATCAAAGCGGCTGAAATGCAACATGATGTCATTATGACCCCAGCGGGTATTACTTATTTCAGTGGCCGCCAGTTATTGGAACTGGGTGGTAACCGGGGGGTTCGCCGTGTCTATGATTTCAAAATCTGTCCGGATACATTATCGGAAGCTGCCGCCAAGCATATCATCGGTGTACAGGCCTGTCTATGGTCGGAGCGAATTGATACCCCGGAACGGGCTGAGTACCTAATCCTTCCACGTCTGGCCGCGTTAAGCGAATTAGGCTGGGCTGATCCTGAACAACACGATTTCGACGCTTTTATGGATCGTTTGTATCGTTTGATAACTGTATATGACAAATCTCATTATACTTATTCGGAACATGTTTTTCAAATAACCGAGAACTTCCGGACAGACACGTTGCAAGACGCGCTTGAGATTTCCCTTTCCACTATCGGTAACCGCCCGATCTACTATACGACAGACGGAAGTCAACCGGATACAGCTTCCCTGATCTATACGGAACCATTGATAATACGGGAAGACACCAAACTGAAAGCCGTTATTGTTACGACTGAGGATATCAGTAGTGTATTTGAGGAACATATCCATGTAAACAAAGCAACTTTCAAACCTTCCTGGCTGGCCAATGCACCACATGAGAACTATACTTTCAACGGGGTAAGCACGCTGACTGACGGATTACAGGGTAATCAGAACTATAACACCGGCCGCTGGCTCGGCTTCCTGAAAGATATGGATCTGACCATCGACCTGCAAAAGCCGACACCTGTCTCTTCAGTATCGCTGACTGTCAACGTATCAAAAGGAGCTGCCATAATGGATGCCACCGGGTTGGAAGTATGGTGTTCGGAAGATGGGAAAGAATACCGGAAACTAGCTTCAGCCTCTTATCCGGTTTTAGGAAAGGAAGATAAAGATGGTATTTACCCGCATTCACTTTCTTTCTCCGAGGTAGAAACCCGTTATGTACGGATCATTGCTAAAGTAACGCCGAAATTGCCAGCCTGGCACATGTGGCCCGGCAATCCGGCATTTTTATTTGTGGATGAAGTTTATATAAAATAGATCACTTCTCTCGGCTGGGAATTTTGCCGCTTCTATTTTTAATTACAGGCTTAGGGACTAAATTGCACCATCTGTTATTTTCCTTAAAAATAGGGATATTAAACAAGAATAATCCACTAAATAGACAATTATTTGCTATTTCTTGAGGGAATATGATAATTTATATTTGCCTTGGATTAAAACGTATAAAAATCGTATGGATAATAAAACTTTCTTGACATTGCTGTTTGCATATGTTATGCAGTACTATGATGGCAAGGGACATTTCTGTTCCATGACAAAGGCAGATAAATGGCATTGGTTGACTCTACATTTAATTCTGGAATGAAGTTGGAAGAACGTGAAGATGGCTGATATCTTTTGATGAATATAAAACATACACGGGCAATACCTCAATCTCTCCTTCATTACTTTGGGAATATGACTTGTCCCATTTTGATTGGTGGAAATCAAGGAAGATTCTGGTTCTGCGTGTCATTGTCATTATGGCAAAGCTTCTTCTTCTTATAATTTGTATGATGATGACGGGAAAAGTTTTGACTATGAGAAAGGAGATTTCTCCCGTATTGTTCTGAAAGTAGATGTAGATGCGGATGGAAATAAAACGGGAAAAGTCGTCATTCCTGAAGGGACTAAAGTCTGGTCATTCAGTGATTATAATTTCCATTTTATGACTACCAAGTAAGTATCGACGGCTGCTAATAGTCCGTCGGTGACCAGAGGTGTAAAGATGAAACAGCTATATCCGAGATTAGGGCGATGACGTAATTATTCTCCCTAATCTCGGATTTTGCAAAATAAATCTCGTATTTTATAAAAGTTTCAACCGGATTTGTTCCCTATTTTTACCATTTCAAAGTTTGGAACCCTAATATAACTGAAGATGAATAATCATGTATCGAAGATTTTAGTGATAGCATTGCTTTTACTGAGTGCTAATCAGCTCGTAAAAGGGAAGGATGCAAAGGGGATTGACGCTGTCTCTGGTGCTACCCCGGTAAAGTTAAAAGTAGAGGCGAATGCCGATAAACAATTGGTGCTGGATGTCTCTTATGAGGAAAATTCAGTTATCCGAGATGCTCCTTTGGGTTTGAATGTCGATCACCGTCAGCTGGGGAAAAACGTTCAGCTGCTTAACAAGGAAAAAAAGGAAAACAATACGCTTGTCTATGAGTTGCAGCAAGCCGACGGAAGCCGTTTTTATATGGATATCCGAATATTCCCGGACGGGATTGCCTTGCGTTATCGTATTCCGGCAGAGGGACCAGTCTGTATTTATGGAGAGGAAACATCGTTTATCTTTCCGTCACAGACGAAAGTCTGGTATGCCAGTGGCCCTTTCCAATATGGCTGGTTACAGCAGTATCAGGAGCGTGAGACCGACCGTATAGAAGGCGAACTACTGGCTCCGCCTGCCACTTTCCATCTGCCGAACGGGATTTATGCAGCAATCACGGAAGCGAATCTGTTCAATTATCATGGAGCCGTACTATTTGGAACAGCTCCGAACAAGGTACAATTCGGTTATGTAGAGAATAAAGGGCATATGGAAACGGGGATAATAACAGGTCTTCCACCTACAAAATTCTGGCATGAAGAAGTTCGTAATGTCCCGTGGATTGTATCACCGAAAGAGCAGAGTAAGGAAATTGTAACTCCTTGGCGTATACTCATGTTGGCAAAAGATTTGAATGGCTTGGTGAATAACCGGATTATCGCTCAGGTATCCGACCAACCGGATAAAACACTTTTCCCGGACGGGGCGAAGACCGACTGGATCAAACCGGGCAGAGCGACGTTCACCTGGTTGGTGGAAGGTAATGACCGGCTGAGTGTTGCCAATCATAAAAAATATGTGGACGGATGTGCCGAACTGGGTATCGAGTCTGTTGTTGTGGATGATGGTTGGGAGTTGTGGCAACAAACGGAAAAAGACGCAAACGGTCGGACCAAGTGGGAAATGTTGAAGGAGTTGGTGGATTATGCCAAAGCAAAGAATGTGGATATCTGGGTATGGCGTTCCTCGTCTCCCCGGTTTGGAAATAAATCCGATGTGGGTCTGGTCGATGCGGAGGAGCGTGCCGATTTTATGAAGAAGTGTGCGGAAGTAGGAGTGAAAGGTCTGAAAATAGACTTCTTCCATACAGAAAATGTGTTTACGGTCAATCTGATGGAGAATATTCTGAAAGCTGCTGCGAAAGAGAAACTCATGGTTATCTTTCATGGTGTGAATAAGCCGACAGGCGACTCGTACACTTATCCGAACTTGCTGGCAAAAGAGGCTGTAAGAGGACTGGAATGTGTAGGCGGAGAGAATAGCTGGGCTCCGGGGCCGCCCTGGCCTTATCATAATACGGTATTGCCATTTACCCGCTGGCTGGTAGGGGCTGCCGATTATACCCCGCTGAACTTTCGTGGTTTTTGTCATCCGTCTGTGACCTTTGGACATCAGTTGTCATCGATCTATATGTTTACCTCCCCGATGTTGATCTTTGCGGCAGACATGGAAGATATGCTGTCGTGTCCGGGTCGGTCGTTCATAGAAAGTGTACCGGTAACCTGGGATGAAACGATCGTTTTGCCGGAAAGCGAGATCGGTCAGTTGGCAGCTTTGGCACGGAGAAAGGGAGATGTCTGGTATTTGACCGTTCTCAATGGAGAGACAACCCGGATGTTTGATGCGAAACTGGATTTCTTGCCTAAAGGAAAATATCAGATGGAAATCGCTTCGGATGCCCCCGGCAACCGGAAACAGCTTGTGGTGAAGAAAAGTAAAGTTCGTTCCGGACAACGAATAAAGGAAGAACTAATGTCGGGAGGAGGCTTTGTGGCGCGTATATCCGTAAGCGGCAAACAATAATAATCCACGGAATAGGCAATTTTTTGCTATTCCCGGAAGGAATATGAAAGTCTATTTTTGTATAAAAATATCATGCACTACTATATGGGAAAAAAGATATGTTTCTTATCACTATTTATTCTGTTGTTAGGTTGTTGTCCAGTTATATGCCGGGCGACTCCCTATAATATTGCCCCGAAGGCCCGTGCATCGGCCTCTTCTTCGATCGATGCCGGTCATGATGCGGCAAAGGCGATCGACGGAGTGATACGGGTGCCGGGAAAAGGCGAGTGGGTATCTGCCAGTACCGAAACATTCTGGGGACAGATCGATTATCCCTGGATACAGCTGGATTGGGACCATCCTGTAAATATCAATAAAGTTATTTTATACGACCGTCCCTCTACGGATGCGCATATCGCCGGAGGCGTGTTGCATTTCAGTGACGGAAGTAAGATTAATGTCTGGGGGATGGCGAATAACGGAACTCCTAAAGAGGTCGAGTTTGAATCGCGGAAAGTGGAATGGATACGGTTCGAGGTGACTGATGCTGCCGGTACGCAGGTCGGTCTTTCGGAGATCGAGGTTTTTCCTTCTCCTGAAGATTATACGGATCATGTATCCTGGGTCAATCCGTATATCGAGACAGCCCGCGGACGCTATTTCTTCTTTATCACAGGCAATCAACCGTATGGGATGATAGGAGCAGCACCGCTGACGAGAAATAAAAATCAATACGGCGGCGGTTATAATTACAACTCTTCGGAAGTGCTGGGCTTTCCGCAGATTCATTGCTGGATGCTTTCTGGGCTGACGGTGATGCCGGTGACGGGAGAAGTGGACCCGACAGGCGGTGAACAGGCCTGGAAATCTCCTTTCTTGCATGAGGGAGAGATTGTTCAGCCGGGTTATCACAGACTCTTTCTGGACAAATATAACGTATGGGTAGAACAAACGGCTACCGATCGTGTCAGCTTCTACCGGTTCACTTATACGGAAGAAGACGTGGCGGATATATTGTTGAACCTCGGCGGGTATGTCGGGACTTCGACTATGGTCAATGCCCACGTCAATAAAAAAGGAACTCATGCTGTAGATGGCTATTTTGATACGACCGGACGGTTGTGGGGAGGTCCCGATGTGGTCAGAATCTATTTTGCCGTTACATTCGATACGCCTTTCCGCTCACTGGATGGCTGGGTAGGTTCGGAACAGTTCAAAGACATCGACGAATTGCAGGGAGCGAAGGAGAGTATTCCAAGAAATCCCGGAATGAGTTACCATGACGCGCCTGTTTCCGGCGTGAAAGCAAATTACAGTGTCCAGCCGGGAGAGCAGTTGCAGATGAAGGTCGCTATCTCGTATGTAAGTACGGAGAATGCCTGGGAAAACCTGAAGCGGGATTGCGACCATTGGGATTTCGATCGGGTACGGCAGGCATCCCAACAGGAATGGAATGAATGGTTAGGCCGAATCGATGTAAAAGGAGGCAGCCATGACCAGCAGATGAAGTTCTATACCGACCTATGGCACTCTTTATTGGGAAGACATAAACTGGATGACGCCAATGGTGAATATCCGGATTATACGGATGGAACCCGGGATGGTTCTAAAACGAAAAATATCCGTTTCCATGTGCGTCAGCTGGAAAAAGACGGACAGGGAAAGGTGAAACATCACATGTACAATTCGGATGCGTTTTGGTTGACACAGTGGAATCTGAATACACTCTGGGGATTGGCTTATCCTTCCGTATTGGATGATATGGCTGCATCCCTGCTGGAATACGATGTCAATGGAAACCTGCTTCCCCGCGGACCTTGTGCCGGCGGCTATTCGTATATCATGACCGGATGTCCGGCCACCTCTCTTATCACGAGTGCATTTCAGAAAGGACTTGTCCGGAAATGGGATCCGCAGAAAGCTTTCAAGGCAATGAAACGAAATCATTCCAAAGGTGGAATGCTGGCCTTGGGGATGGATAAGGAGCTGGACTTCTATGTTCGTAACGGCTATTGCCCCGGTAATGCCGGTCTGACGATCCAGTGGGCTTTCGAGGACTGGGCTTTGGCTGAAATGGCTGCTAAAATGGGAAAGAAAGGTGATTATAACTATTTCCATAAACGGGCTACAGGCTGGCCGGCTTCTTTCAATAAGGAACTGGGACTGATCCTGCCGAAGAAAGCCAGCGGTGAATGGCTGCATACCGACCCTCTGAGCGGTAACGGATATGTGGAGGCTAATGCCTGGCAGGCGACGTTCGGACTTTCGCACGATATCCCTATGCTGGCAAAATTGATGGGAGGGAACGACAGTCTTTGCAGTAAGCTCGACTTTGCTTTCAGAGAGTCGGAATCGACCGATTTCGTCTATGGATATGGTAGCGGTTATGTCAGTTATGCGAACCAACCGGGATGTTCCAATGCCCATGTTTTTTCTCATGCCGGGAAACCCTGGCTGACCCAATACTGGGTACGCCGTGTGAAAGAACAAGCTTATGGAGCGGTAACTCCCGACAGAGGGTATGGCGGACATGATGAGGACCAGGGGCAGATGGGTGGAGTAAGCTCTCTGATGGCGATCGGATTGTTTGCACTGGACGGAGGTTCTTCCCGCGATCCGCAATATGATCTGACAAGCCCTGTATTCGATGAGGTGACCATCTCGCTGGATCCCGATTATTATCAGGGAGGAACCTTTAAAATAAAGACCTATAATAACTCGAAGACAAATTGTTATATCCAGCGTGCCCGTCTGAACGGGAAAGAGTATAATTCTTTCCGAATACCTCATACAGCTTTCGCAAACGGAGGACTGTTGGAGCTATGGTTGGGAGATACGCCGAATAAAGATTGGGGAAAGTGAAGAAAAGGAGTTTATTCATAATAGCATGGACCGGCCTGCTACTGGGTAGCAGTTGCCGGTCTTTGTCTCCGGAAGAGAACTGCCGGTATCGGTCGGAGGCGGTTGACTTACAAATCGTATCGGCTGATAGTTCCCGGGTAGCCGGACATTCCTGTTTTCAGGTAGATAATCATTTCGTTTGGGGAGCTTCTCCTATTCAGGGGGAAGATGGTAAATATTATCTGGTTTTTGCCGGGTTCGAGACGGGAACGTATCGTTTTTCCGATGCTTGGGTGCTAGGCTCCAAGTTGGGGCTGGCCGTATCTGACAAACCCGATGGAGGGTATCATTTCCTCGGATTCTTCCTGAATCAGGACGGATATGCTCCCGATACCTCTTCCTGGGATGCACAGACGGTTCATAACCCGCATATCCGTAAGTTTGATGGCAAATATTATCTGTATTATATAGGTGGGGCAGATCCTATCGGGCAGGTTCCTATCCGCTGCTCTTCCGGTGAGCTTGACCGACGTAGCCGTATTCAGCAGAGTCTGAAAATCGGGGTGATTGAATTCGACTCATTCGACCAGCTGTTGAAAGGAGATTATACACATTCCACTCAGCCCTTACTGACTCCCCGCACCCGGGTCAAACAGGATGCTATCGTAGGCCCTTCCCCGGAGGGCACGAAGCCGATGCCGGATAATATTATCGTAGTGAATCCTTCCGTCGTCTATCGTCCGTCCGATCGGAAATATCTGCTCTATTTTAAAGGAAATATCTATGATCCCACCTGGAGAGGTGTACACGGAGTGGCTGTCAGCGACTCGCCGGCGGGACCGTTCGTTCCCCTCGACCGGGAGATATTTACCGTAGAGACGACGGATGGCGAGAAGTTATCTGCCGAAGATCCTTATGTCTGGTATAATGAGGACGACCGGCTCTTTTACGCCATATTCAAAGACTTTACCGGAAAGTTCACGAAAGGAGAACCTTCGCTGGCCCTTATGTATTCGAAAGACGGTATCGACTGGTCATTACCTGAACATTCCCAATTCCTCAAAAAAGAACTGATACTGAACTCCGGCGATACCATCCGGGTGGACCGCTTGGAACGTCCGCAGCTTTTGTTGGATGAGAAAGGAAATCCATTGATATTATATGCCGCCTGTTCAGTTATCGATGTCAATCCTCGCACGGACGGAGGATGTTTTAACGTACAAATTCCATTATTATCATATTAATATGAAAAAGACAATTTCTTTATTTCTCCTTATGGGAGGATTTTTCTTGTCCGGGCTGGTTGCAAATGCCCAGAATACGCTCTCTTTGGCGGAGATGGATTTATCTCTTGCCTATCAGCAGTATGGTTCGCCTATGAAGAATACGGCGGTTACCGGCGAGACACTGACGGTAGCCGGTGAACAGTTTAAGCATGGAATCGGTGTACAGGCAAACAGCAAAATCAAACTGAGCTTGCGCAATAACACTTCCCTGTTTACCTGCAAGGTGGGAGTGAATGACCATTCGTTGGATTATAAAAAAGAAGATTTCAGCAAGATACCGATGACAGATGGAACGATGTTGTTTTACCGGACGGATGGTACCGGAGGGAAGAAACAGTTTGTCGGAGTTGGTTCCGGGGACGGTTCTTTTGATAAAGGAAGTGTTGTCTTCCGTCTGGTGGGAGATGGGAAGGAAATGTATAACAGCGGAATGGTTCGCGGAGGAGAGAAAGCCCGTGATATCTCACTCGATGTATCCGGTATAGACGTACTGGAGTTGATTGTGGATGATGGTGGCGATGGTGTAAGTGGCGACCATGCCGACTGGATCGATCCTGTTTTCTCTTATAACGAGATCAAACCTTCGCTGGTAAATGCCGATTATAAGGGAGCCGTTGAGACAATGCCTGTAGAAATAGAAAGGACATTGCGAAGTAAGATTGCCACTTTACCGGCGATCGATCTGCCGGTGGCACGTCCCCAAACAGACTGGTTGCTCGATGCCAAAGGCATACAAGCCGGCGTGTATCAAACACATAACGGAAAAGACATTGTTCTTTCCAACGGTCTGGTAAGCCGGATCTTCCGTATCTATCCGAATCTGGCTACCGTCGATCTGATCAATCAGATGACCGGAGAAAGTATGCTCCGTGCCGTTAGTAACGAAGGCGTTTTGAAGATCGATGATAAGATTTATACGCTTGGCGGTCTCGATGGGCAATTCGAGTATGGCTATACACAATATAAATGGATTGACAGTTTAACAATTCTACCGAACTCTTTCCGTGTGACTGGATTTGATATTACAGAATTAACGCCCCGCATTCAGTGGGCAAACAAACGCTGGTCGCTTGTGAAGCCGGGAGAAACATCCGGTAAAGTACTTTCTTTCTACCTGGAAGGGCCGGATTATCTGAAAGGTGTCAAAGTCAAACTGAATTATGCCTTGTATGACGGCTTTCCCTGTATCAGCAAATGGTTTGAGATCGAGAATAAAACCGGAATGCAGATAACGCTGGATGAATTTACACTCGAACAGTTGGCTATGGCCGAACCAGAATCTCCGGTAGAAGCGAAAAGGCCGGAGCAGTTCCTTAAACCGAATATCCATGTGGAAAGCGACTGGGCCTTCCTCGGTTTTACTGAACGGGAAGCGGAACGGACGGAAAACTGGAGCGTGGATCCTCGTTATACTTCTCAATGTAATTATCCCTTGTTGACACCGTGCCTGTTGGAAGTGAAACTGCCCATGGGGCCTGATGAAGATATTCCTGATGGAGGTAAATTTGAAAGCTTCCGTACCTGGCTGATGCCTTTCGATAGCGACGACCGTGAGCGGAAGGGCCTTTTCCAGAAACGGATGTATCGGAAGATCGCTCCCTGGACAACCGAGAACCCGATCTTCCTGCATTGCGTCTCTTCCGATCCGAAGGTGGTGAAAACAGCGATCGACCAATGCGCCGAAACAGGTTACGAAATGGTGATCCTCAGCTTTGGTTCAGGCTTGAACATGGAGGATGAAAGTGAAGCGAACATTGCCAAATTCAAGGAATTTACCGAATATGCCAATTCCAAAGGAATAGAATTGGGCGGTTACTCCCTGCTGTCCAGCCGGTGGATCAGCGATGAAGTCGATGTAATCAATCCGGAGACAGGAAAACGGGGAGGCATGATCTTCGGAAGTTCCCCCTGTCTTTCAAGTGATTGGGGAACCGATTATTTCCGCAAGATACGCGGCTTCTTTGAAAAGACCGGAATGACTGTCTTCGAGAACGATGGCTCTTATCCGGGGAATGTCTGCGCCTCTACTACGCATGCACATCATAAGGGCTTGAAAGACTCCCAATGGAAACAACGTAAACAAATAGTCGACCTGTATCAGTGGATGTGTGAAACCGGTATTTATACCAACATCCCCGATTGCGGTTATATGCTGAATGGCGGAACTAAAGTCGGTATCGGTTACCGTGAGGTAAACTGGTCGCTTCCCCGCGAACGTCAGTTGGTGTTGGGACGTCAGGTAATGTATGATGGTTTGTGGGAACGTCTTCCGGGCATGTGCTGGACATTCGTCCCGCTTACCCAATACCACGGAGGTGGAGCGGCCGCTACCCTAGAACCTCTGAAAGATCATATCCCCGACTATAAAGCCCACATGATCCAGAATTACGGAGCCGGTGTACAGGCTTGTTACCGTGGCCCCCGTCTATATGACACCCCGGAAACAAAGGCTGCCGTAGTCGAGGTGATCGACTGGTATAAGAAATACCGTAATATCCTCAACAGCGAACTGATCCACCTGCGCCGTGCCGACGGACGCGACTGGGACGGCTTTATGCATGTGAACCCGAACGAAAAAGAAAAAGGGTTTGCCTTGTTGTTCAACCCGACCGACCGGGTTATCACCCGTACGATCCGGCTACCGCTTTACTACACAGGTATTTCTGATGTAGCGAAGATCAGGGAAAAGGAGACTGCTCCGGTTACCTATAAGTTGAACCGCGATTATACGGTAGATATAAAAATAACAATACCTGCCCGCGGAAATACCTGGCTGGTAATTGAGAAATGAGCCATTTAACGGCTTGTTTCTTTTACATGTACATGTAAAATAGCATAAAAACCGTTCACCCTTCACCTTTTGGTGATTGATGCATTGTAAAACAACCTGTGAAGTCTTTTTGAAATAGGTGAACGGTTACTTAAAAAGGTGAATGGTTCAAAGTAATCGTTCACCTTTATCTTTGTTATGTTACTTGGTATTACCTTTTATATTGTTGGCTACTAGATGTTAAGTACTTATTTATTAAGGTGAATATTACAGTTTATTTACTTACCGACCTTGGTCGGCAAGCTTAATGACCATGCTCGGTAAGCTTAATGACCAAGGTCATTAAGCTTGATGACGGTCGTGTTTCGTCTTATAAATAGTAACTAACGGGATAGTTTGTAGTAGGTTTGACGGTAATGGGTAATAAGGAACATGCTACTTGCTTCCGGTGAAAAGTAAATGCTTAAAAGTATATGTATATTGGAAGCACTTATAAAATAACCTTTCTTAAATAAGTGATTTAGTTCGATAAGAACTCTTTCATTTTTATTGCCAAATATATGAAAAAGAACTAATATTGGTTTCTTATTATTTAAAAAAATAAGAATTTAACAATTCGTTTATTCAAGTCTTTACGAACAAAACGTCTACAAAACCTTTTTTACCTATTTCTTTTCACAAACTCTCTCTCTTTTGAAAGAGTTCTTATCGAACTCAGGTCAATTGTTAGTATTCTGACAAATTTACTGTAAAAGGGGATGCAATTGTATGCAGATATAAATCTAATAATTTAAATTTATGAACAACGCTTTACTGAAAGAAAATCTTACTGCAAGAGCAGTAGATTCTCAGACGCGGAAGGTGTTATCAAGATCCGGTCTTATAGCTGGATTATGTATATCTTCCCTCGTTTCCTCGTATGCTATTCCTGGTGGAGTGGATGCAGCGAAAGCAAAGAATGAAAGTGTTATGATCACTCAACAGGCTAAAAAGGTGTCGGGTGTAGTAACGGACAGTGCCGGAGAGCCCATACCGGGTGCCAATGTTGTGCAGAAAGGAACTACAAATGGTACAGTTACTGATGTGGACGGTAAGTACACCCTGGATGTACCTAATAATGCAACTTTGGTTATTTCTTTTATTGGTTATACTACGAAAGAAATTAAAGTAGGTACCCAGCCTGTGGTAAATGTCAGTTTGGCTGAAGAAGCAATCGGCCTGAATGAGGTGGTTGCGATTGGTTACGGCTATGTGAAGAAAAAAGATTTGACAGGTGCTGTTTCAACTGTATCGGCTGATGATATGGTGATGGGTGGTACGGTAAGTAATGCAGCACAAGCACTGCAAGGTAAAACGGCCGGTGTACAGGTGTCGCAAAGTTCAAAAGCACCGGGAGGTACTATTTCAGTACGTGTCCGTGGTAACAACTCAATCTCGTCTACAAATGAACCGCTTTATGTAGTGGATGGTTTCCCCTCTTCGGAAGGCTTGAATTTGAACCCGAATGATATTGAGTCCATGCAAATACTGAAAGATGCGTCGGCCACGGCTATTTATGGAGCACGTGGGGCGAATGGTGTCGTATTGATTACGACGAAACGAGGAAAAGCGGGTGAAAATAAAATCTCTTACAGTGGTTATTTGGGAGCTCAGAAGGTGGATAATCCGTTCAATTTTATCAATGCAAAGGATTATATGAATTTGCAAAACGCGTTGTATCAGGAGATCGACGGCCAGGCGGGGAACCCGAACGGGGCTTATACGCCGTCGCAATTGCAGTCTACCGTAGATACCGACTGGTTGGATGTCTGTACGCGGACTGCTTTGGTACAAGATCATAACATCCAGTTCCGTGGCGGCTCCGAAAAGACAAAAGTCTTGACCAGTCTTGGATATTATAAGCAAGAGGGTGTTTTGAAGAATACGGATTTTAATCGTATTTCCGGACGTATAAATGTAGACCAAACTATCAACGATTTTATTAAGGCCGGCGCTACGATGTATGCTCATCGTGAACGTTCGAATGCTCAGACTTATAGCGGTAATATTTTGGGCGAGAATGTAATGTTGAGTGTGATGGGTTACGATCCGACGGTAAAGCCTTACAACGAAGACGGCACGTACGGGCGTGTTCCTGGTGGTCGTGGAGATAACCCGCTGGCCAATTTGCTGGAACGTAAGAAAGAGGTGGTAAATGACAAGTTCAACGGGACGGCTTTTCTTGAAATTCGTCCGTTTGAAGGATTTACGGCAAAAGCTACAGCCGGTGTTGAACTGTTACATAATTTCAAAGGCTCTTATTTGCCAAAATCTACTACTTATGCGGGAGAAATAGAAGGAGGTATTGCTTCTACGTATGATTTCAGGGCAACTCGCCAGGTATTTGAAGGTATTTTAAATTATATGAAGACTTTCAACAATATGCACGACTTGAATGTGATGTTGGGATATTCGTATGAGAAGTATAGTGCAGAATCTCGTTCAGCAAACGGAAAAGGCTTCTCTACCGACTTATTCGAATGGAACAATTTGGGAGCTGCTTCCATTAAAGGGGTTTCTTCTGCCAAGACTGAGAATTTGTTGGCTTCATTCTTCGGTCGTGTGAATTATACGTTCAATGATAAATATCTTGCAACGGTAACGGTTCGTCGGGATGGTTCTTCCCGGTTTGGAGCGAATAATCATTGGGGAACATTCCCGTCGGGTTCTTTGGCTTGGCGTGCCAGTGAAGAAGATTTTGTGAAGAATTGGGATGTTTTTAGCAACTTGAAAGTACGTGCAGGTTACGGTGTCACGGGTAACGAACGTATCGGCGACTATGCATCGTATGCTTTGGTTTCTACCAACCATGTCACTTTGGATGGTTCAAGCAATATGCCGGGTACGCATCTTAGCCAAAGCAGTCCTGAAAATGCCAGTTTGAAGTGGGAAACGACAACTCAGTATAATGTTGGTTTCGATATGGGATTCTTTGATAACCGTTTGTCTGTAACGTTGGATGGTTACTGGAAAAAGACAAAAGATTTGTTGTTGAAAGTTTCCTTACCTTATTATACCGGCTTTACTTCTGGTCAGCAGAATATCGGTGAGATTGCGAACCGTGGTTTTGAATTGGATATCACTTCCCATAACTTGACAGGTGATTTTACGTGGGATACGAAGTTTAATTTGGCACTCAACCGGAACAAGGTGTTGGATTTGGGTAGTAGTGGCGATATACGCATCACCTCTGCCAAACCGGTTGGCACGGTATCTGAAAATGCTTACGCGATTGTGCGTGAAGGAGAACCTTTAGGCTCTTTGTATGGATGGAAATATATTGGTGTATTGCAGGAAGGAGAAACATATGCTCCACAACCCAATTCAAAACCGGGTGATCCGAAATTCGAGGATGTGAATAATGATGGCAAGATAGATGCTGATGACCGTACGATTATAGGTAATGCTAATCCTGATTTGATTTTTGGTTTGACCAATAACTTTGCCTGGAAAGGATTTGACTTGTCAATTTTCTTCCAAGGATCTATTGGCAACGATCTGTTAAACATGACACGTATGAATCTGGAGTGGAAACGTACTACGGACGCATTGAATCGTTGGACACCTTCAAACAAGAATACGGATATCCCGCGTAACGGTTTCTACTATTCGCAGTATGGCGGATATGTGAACGACCATTTTATCGAAGATGCTTCATTCCTTCGTTTGAAGAATTTGACATTGGGTTATACGATTCCGTTTAAAAAGGTAGTAAGTTCTTGCCGGGTTTATTTCTCAACCGAGAACTTGTTTACAATCACAGGTTATTCCGGTTGGGATCCGGAAGTGGATACAAAAGCTAACGAGGCTGCCCAGTCAGGTGGAAGCCAACAAACGGCGAATGCTGGTGCAGGTATGGATTTCAATGCTTATCCTGCTATGCGTACTTATACGGTAGGTTTGAATATTACGTTCTAATGGAAAGGAGAATTTGAAAATGAATTGTAAGAAATATTTATTAGGTCTGGTTACGATGGGGTTGGTTACGGCTTGTACCGATCTGGATCCTGAAATATATAGTAATTTGACGACGGCGAATGCTTATGGTACGGAGTCGGATATTGAAGCAGCCGTTGTGGGTTTATATTCGGATATGAATCCTTATCCGGGAGATGCTTGGTTATATTACGGGGGGTATATGATTATGATTACCGATTATGCTACCGATATAGGTTATTCTACTGCGGCTGGCGACCCGACTAAACTGAGTAATATGACGTATGATGCCAGCAACCGTTATTTCAGCAACAACTGGAGAGATATGTATAATGTGGTATCGAATGCCAATACGATTCTGGATAATGTAGATGCTGTCAATATGTCGGAAGAAAAGAAGAACTTGGTGAAGGGACAGGCTAAATTCTTGCGGGCGATGGCTTATCGTGATTTGACAGATGCATGGGGGGCAGTTCCTTTTATCACTTCGTTGGTGAAGAATCCGTTTACCATGAATGATGCGACATTGACTCCGGTAGCCGAAATTGAAGCGACATTGATTTCTGATTTGAAAGAATGTATCAATCTTTTGCCTGCTAGTTGGAGTGGTCAGGATTTGGCTCGTGCCACGAGTGGAGCCGCTGCTACATTGCTGGGAAAGATCTACTTGCGTAATCATGATTATGCGAATGCGAAAACGTATATCGATATGGTGTTGAACAGTGGCCAGTATGAATTGGAAAGTGATTTCAAATATGTATGGTCGGAAAACAACAAGTATGGAAAGGAGATGATCTTTGCTTTATTGCATGAAACAGGGCAGAATGCTGCGGAGATTGCTTGTCACTTTGGTCCTTCGGATCATCCGGATGTACCGGGACGTTGGCAATATTATGGTGTATCCCTTCCATTTTGGCGTAGTTATGACAAAGAAGATCCGCGTCGTGAGTTCTTTTATTATGATTATACGGGGGATGCAAAACGGGATGATCGATCTGATTACGGTTTCCATTACATGGTTCCTGATGAAGGTGTAACGGTTGTTCCGAATGATACAACGAAGTATATGCAAAACGTAGCTACTATGAAATATACTTACGATATGATTTCAGATGCTTATTATGATGGGCGTACGGTTTGTATTTTCCGCTTGTCGGATGTGATCCTTTGTAAGGCGGAAATCGAGAATAACTTGAATGGTCCGGCTGCAGCTCTTCCTTATTTGAATCAGATTCGTGCTCGTGCCGGTGCTCCGGAATATGGAAAGCATAATCGTTTCCCGGTTCCTTCAACGAAAGAAGCAATGAACGATGCTATTCTTAAAGAACGTGGTTATGAACTTGTGTTTGAATTCCAGCGTCGTGCAGACTTGATTCGTTTTGGAAAATATGAGGAAGTCGTAAATGCGCATTTAAAGAAGCTGGGTATCGCTCAGCCGACAAATGTAACTTCTAGTTTGCGGTATTTCCCGTATCCGTTGAATGATGCTCAATTGAATCCGAATTTAGCAGCAGAGAATCCTTCACGGTTACCGAAATAAATAATGGGGGAGGATGTGTGGAAAGCCGGAAAGAGGTTAGGAGCACATCCTCTTTTTATTTAATTTAATAGTTTAAGATAGATATGAAGCGTTTGATTACAATGGTTGGTGTTATAGGTTGTGTCGTGTTGGTATTTTTTTGTTGGATGGAAAAAAATACATTGAAATCTGTTATTTTGACTTCTCCTAATAACACGGCGATGTATAATAAAGTCGATATCTTGTTGGCAAAGCCGGCTCCGGTATATATTGAATATACGGAAAAGAAGACTGGAAAATCGTATCGTACCCGGATATCCCGAACAGACACGCTTCATCATATTGATTTGTTGCTTTTAAAGGCTAATACTGAATATACATATCGTGTTATTATAGATAATTTATTTAAACAGAAATCGAAAGACTTGACTTTTAAGACCCGTGAACAATCACCTTGGTTGGTGAACCATTGGTTTAATGAGGGGCATCCCCATGACACGACGGCTTTGGGAGACGGAATGATATTAGTATGTTTTGGCCGTCTGCCCGGTTATATGATGCTGATCGACAACGAGGGCGAGGTTCGTTGGTATTGGCAGGTTGAAGATATTGGCGTACGTGCCGTTTCACTGACTCCGCGGGGAACATTCCTAGCAATGCTGCGTCCGTTTGTGAAGGATGTAATAGATGATTATACGATGACTCCGGAGCAAGTACGTAACGATGAACATAAAAAACCGATGCGGCGCGGTTCGATCGGGTTTGCCGGTGGAACCGGATTGGCAGAAGTGTCGCTGACGGGCGAAACGATGTGGCGTCTTGACTTGGATAAGATAGAAAAGGGAAAAGATTATCAAGTGATTCATCATGATATACTAATGGATGAGGATCATCATATACATACATTGTATCGCCCGAAGAAAGTGGCAACAATTCCGGTCAATGGTAAAATGGAGACGGATACATTAGGAGGTGATGGTATTATGGTTATCGACACATTGGGGAATGTATTGAAAAAATGGTCTGCCTGGGATGTATGGGATATTGAGAAGGACCCATGTATCGCAGAATATCGTTATGACCGTTTTCATATTAATGGGCTTTGCTTTGATAAAGATGGCAATTATTTATTGTCGGCCCCTATTGAAGATCAGATTTGGAAGGTGGATGCCAAAAGCGGCGAACTAGTCTGGCGTTTTGGGCGTGACGGAGACTTTAAAATGGATACAACGGCTTATTTCTCTTTTCAGCATTCGCCTTATATTATGGAGAATGGCGATCTGATGCTTTTCGATAATGGTTTACATAATCAGCGTTCCGGAGGGAAGGCTTTCCGGTTGGATGAAGAGAACCGTACGGCCGAAACAACAATCAATGCTTTATTACCTGCCGATAAATATACTTCACGGATGGGCAATGCCTCTATGTTGCCAAATGGAAACTTGCTACAGTGCAGTTCGAAGACTGGTTCGGTGATGGTTACGGATAAGAAGGGAAAGGTACTTTGGGAAAGTGTTTTGCACTTTGCACCCTATCGGGCGGTGTACGTACCGGTAGAAACCTGGGATAAATATTTTAAAGAAATCAAGTAAAATGGGACAGGTTTCGCTTCTATATATATTCCTTACGTTCCTGAAATTGGGCGCTACGGCGTTTGGCGGTTATATGTCGCTTATTGCTATCGTACAGAAGCAGTTAGTAGAGGTAGACAAGAAGCTGAAAGAAGAAGATTTGCTGGATGGCATTTCGTTGACGTCCGTATTACCGGGGCCTGTAGCGGTTAATACGATCGCTTATGTCGGGTACCGCCTGAGGGGAATTTCCGGAGCGATTGTCGCTTTTATCGGGATCATTATTCCTTCCTTTTTGTTGGTAGTTCTTCTCTCCTGGTTGTATTTTTCCTATGGTAATATTCCGGCGGTTAAAAATATATTCAGCGGGATTACACCGGCTATCACGGCCCTGATCGTTACGGTAGCAATCGGGATGACGCGCAAGACCGTGAAAGTTCCTGTGCAATGGGTCATTTGTCTGCTGGCTGCTTTATTGCTGATCTTTATCGGAGGCTTTACGGTTACATTCTTATTGCTTGTAGGAAGTGGAGTAGCCGGCGCTTTCCTGTTCCGTCAGTCTGCCGGGACAGATATAATGTCTACCGGTAAGAATTTTGTAGGCAGAAAACAACTGATCGTATCCGGTATAGTGTTGTTGTTATTGCTTTGCACGTTGTTATGGGGTGGACAAAGCCCGGAAGCTCCGAAAGATATTCAGATTTTATCTACTTTCTCCGGAATAAGTCTTACCCTGTTTGGCGGAGGTTATGTCGTTATCCCGGCATTACATGAATTGTTCGTGGAGAATCTGAAATGGCTTACTTCGGCTGAGTTTGCGGATGGGATTGCTATCGGGCAGATCACTCCCGGCCCTATTTTTATTACGGCAGCCTTTATCGGCTATAAAGTGGCCGGGGTATTGGGGGCTTTGCTGGCTACCCTTGCCATATTTACTCCACCGGCTGCTTTGACAGTTTTGTTATCCCGTTTTGTAGAAGCGTTAAATCATTCTTCTGTAGTAAAAGCGGCGATGAAAGGTATCCGGGCGGCTGTTATCGGAATGATCTTTGCTTCGGCGATAACGATTGGGCAGACCATTACGCTGTCGGTAGCTGCCGCAGCTATTTTTGTTGTTACATTCTTTATCTCATTTAAATACACAATCAGCCCGATCTACCTGATCCTTGGAGCAGGTGTGGCGGGTTTTATCTTATTCTAATTCTATGAATACAATACAAGGAATACAAATGATTGGAACACAGCGATCCGGTTCCAATCTGCTGCGTGTGATGCTGGATGGTATAGAACAGATTGTCGCTCCGCATCCTCCGCATATTCTTCAGCGCTTCCTGCCCTTATTACCGAAGTATGGCGACCTGTCGGATCAGTCGAATTTCCACAGGTTGGCAGCGGATATCTGCGAGCTGGTCACGGTAAATCCCGTACCCTGGGAGGGAATAAGCATCCGAACCGATGAAATACTGGCAGCCTGTAATCAGCAAACAGTCTACGAACTGTTCCGTGTAATCTATGAAACGGCAGCCCGCCAAACCGGAGCTTCTTTCTGGCTTTGCAAGAGTATGAAGAATATGTTTTATGCTGAAGGGATCGAGTCTACGGGTATTCAACCTTATTACATCTATCTCTACCGTGACGGACGTGATGTCGCCCTTTCTTTTAAAAAAGCGATTGTAGGAGAAAAACATATTTATGCGCTGGCTCAAAACTGGAAGAAAGACCAGGAGGCGGCACTTCGCTTAAAAGAAAAGACTGCGGAAGATCATTTCTTTATGCTGAATTATGAAACGCTGATTGCCTGTCCGGAAGAAACGATGCGGCGCCTTTGCGACTTCCTGCATGTCCCTTATTCCGATCGGGTAATGGAGTACTATAAGAGCCGGGAGTCGGAAAATACAGCCGTAGCCGGTAAGATGTGGTCGAATGTAACCAAGCCGATCCTAAAAGATAATACGAATAAGTTCTTGCGTGAATTATCTTCGGAAGATATTACTATCTTTGAATCCGTAGCCGGAGATCTTTTGCAGCAACTGGGGTATTCCTTATGTACTCCCCCTGATCTACTGAGAGATAGCTTTTCCGACAGGGAGATAGCTGTTTTTAATGAAGAAAACAGTCGTTTAAAGAACGCTTTTATTCAGCAGGCCGACCCGGCTGATCTGGAGAAAAGGCGTCCGCAGGATGAATTGATCAATCGAATAAAACAATATTAATCGTTAAACACTAATGCGTATGAAACAAATGCTATTTACTCTGCTTTGTTTGTTTACCTTCAGTAACTTACAAGCTCAGACCGTACCTTCCGATGAGTTGTACGGGTTGGGAGCCTGGGATGCTGACTCCCTGGGGAACCATCGGGTAGTCGTATCGGTAGAGAAACCGTCGGATGCCGTGCTGGCAACGATCGAATGGCGTCGCCGTGATTTGAATCCGGAAGATAAGAATCTGATCGTGGTGGATGCTGCTTCGGGAAAACGTATTACCAATGTATGTCGTTTTACAGTGAACCGGGAGAAAGGGGAAGTCGCTTTCCAACCGCAGACGGTTCCGGGCGAGTATTATATCTATTACCTGAAGAATGTAATGAGTGGTAGCCCGTATTATCCGACCGTTAATTATCCGCCGTTCGAAAATACGGCTTCAGCGGATTGGGTGAAGAAAAATAAGCTGTCGGGAAAGAAAGCCCCGTCGCTTCCGGTTGCGAAGGTGGTACAATTCCAGGCTATAAACCAGTTGAACAGTTTCTATCCGATGGAAGTAATCGCTACAGCGGATGAAACGGCCCGTTTACTGAAAGAGCGTCCGGGAGAAAAATATATCCTGTTTACCGAAGACCGGGAATATCCGATTCGTATGACGACCGATATTCCTTATAAATGGATTGCCGATGACCGTCACGACCGGTTTAGCGGACAAGCGGACAAGGGCGAATATTATGTTTTCCAGCTAGGTGTATGGGCCGCCCGTTCAAAGGTGGAGAACCTGCACGTAGACTTCTCTGCTCTGACAAATACAGCTACCGGCGAACAGATTCCGGCCTCTTCATTTACCTGTTTCAATACGGAAGGAACGGATGTAACGGGTACTGTTTTCAAGAAAGACTGTTCTGTCGAGCAAGGCAAGGTTCAGGCGTTATGGATCGGAACCCAGTTGCCGGAACATCTTTCTTCGGGAACGTATCAGGGAACGGTTACTGTGTCTGCCGCCAATGCGGAAAGTAAGACTGTACAGGTTACGTTGAATGTCTCTAAGAATATAATAGCCAATCATGGGGATAATGAACCCTGGCGTCACTCCCGTTTGCGTTGGCTGAACTCACAGATCGGTTTTGACGATGAGGTGATCGCTCCTTATACGCCATTAGTCCTGAAGGATAAAACGATCAGTTGTCTGGGACGTGAAGTGAAGCTGTCTTCTCTCGGATTACCGGCAGATATCACCAGTTACTTTAAAGAAACGATGACCGGTATCGGTACCGATGGCCGTTCCATCCTGGCCGCACCTATGGAACTGGCGGCAGACGGTGGTGTCTGGGAAAATCTGAACTTCGAAATCACAAAACATAAACAGGGTGCTATTGCCTGGAAGGCGCTGAACCAGAACAGCCGTTTCCTGATGGATCTGGAAGGACAAATGGAGTCGGATGGAAATATCGAATATAAGGTGACGCTGGTTGCCCGCGAAAATGCATCCGTCGAAGATATCGGTCTGCGTACTCATCTGGCTCCCGGCATCGGACGTTATATGATGGGACTGGGAGAGAAAGGCGGCTTTTGCCCTAACGACCTGCGTTGGAAATGGGATGTTGAAAAGAACCAGGACGGCCCGTGGGTAGGCGATGTAAATGCCGGCCTTCAGATCCGTTTCTATGATAATAAATACGAGCGTCCGCTGAATACGAATTTCTATCATCAGAAACCATTACATATGCCTCTGTCCTGGTGTAATAACGGAAACGGAGGTATCGACATCAATAACGCTTCCGACGGAACACGGATCAATGCTTATTCCGGCAAACGGGAAGTAAAGAAAGGCGATAAGCTGTATTATTATTTCAATGTGGCAATCACTCCGTTCCGCCCGATCGATACGGATAAGCAATGGCGCGAACGTTATTATCATAGTTATGACTTTCTCGAAAAAGTGAATAAGGTTGGTGCCAATGTAATTAATATCCATCATGCAAACGGTATCAATCCGTTTATCAACTATCCGTTCCTCCGTACGAAGGAGATGAAGGCTTATATCGATGGCGCACATGCACGTGATATGAAGGTGAAGATATATAATACTGTCCGCGAGCTGTCTAACAGTTGTGTGGAAATGTATGCCCTTCGCAGCCTGGGAAATGAGATTTTCTCGGAAGGCCCCGGTGGTGGTTTCTCCTGGTTGCAGGAGCATCTGGATCAGAATTATATCGGAGCCTGGTTCGTTCCCCAACTGAAAGATGCTGCGATTGTGAACAGTGGTGTTTCCCGCTGGCATAATTATTATCTGGAAGGACTCGACTGGCTGGTTCAGCATGTCGGTATCGACGGTCTGTATATCGATGATCTGGCATTCGACCGTATGACGATGAAACGTATCCGTAAGGTACTGAACCGTACGAATCCGGGCGCAATGATCGACCTGCATTCCGCTAATCAGTATAATCCGAAGGACGGTTTTGCCAACAGTGCCAATCTCTATCTCGAACATTTTCCGTATCTGGATCGTTTGTGGTTCGGTGAATATTTCAACTATGACTTCCCGCCCGAATTCTGGCTGATTGAAGTATCCGGCATCCCTTACGGATTGATGGGTGAGATGCTGGAAGGCGGCGGCAACCCCTGGCGCGGAATGTTGTATGGCATGACCGGGCGTAGTCCGCGGGTAGACAATGGGCCGTTGTGGCATCTTTGGGATTCATTCGGTATGCAGAAAAGCGAAATGATCGGTTACTGGGTGAAAGATAATCCGGTGAAGACGAACAGTGATAAGACATTGGCTACGATTTACAGCCACCCGGGAGAGAAGACCTTGATCTCGTTGGCTACCTGGGAGGAAGGCGATGCTAAAGTCACTCTTTCTGTCGACTGGGCGAAACTGGGTCTTGATCCGTCGAAAGTAACGCTGTATGCTCCGGCCATAGATAATTACCAGACCGAAGCAACCTGGAAACCGGGTGATGAGATCACAGTACCAAAAGGGAAAGGCTTGTTAATTATTGCAAAATAATGCAGGCTGATATAGTATAATTGACAGTAAATGTACTCCTTAATTGTATAGGGGGAGCAATTCTCCCCCTATACAATTGTTTATTATTTAAAGAAATTACCATGAAAAAGATTCTCATCCTTCTTTGTGCAACCGCTATATTGCAACCTTTATCTGCACAACAACAAGCTACTGTTTCTGAAAGTGTACAAACGGTTAAAACCTACCCATTCTCCGATCCTGATCCGGTGGCTGATCCTTCCGACCTGTTTTATCCTTATTTCCGTTTTGATGGCTTTGCCGCTAAAGGGGTGGATAAAGAGTGGAAAGTGGTGGCACTTGAAAATGACTATATCAAACTGACTCTTTTTCCCGAAATAGGAGGGAAGATCTGGGGAGCAGTGGATAAGACTTCCCAAAAGGAATTTATTTATAACAACCATGTTGTGAAGTTCCGTGATATTGCCATGCGTGGGCCGTGGACTTCCGGCGGTATCGAATTTAACTTCGGCATTATCGGTCATGCTCCGACTTCCAGTACACCTATCGATTACCTGACCCGGAAGAAAGCCGACGGAAGCGTAAGCTGTTATGTATCTTCCTACGATCTGGTGACCCGTACGCTCTGGACAGTGGAAGTAAACCTTCCGAAGGACAAAGCCTATTTTACTACAAAGACCACCTGGCATAACAGTTCTTCCATCGACCAGCCTTATTACCAATGGATGAATGCAGGCTATAAGGCAGCCGGAAACGCGCAGTTTTGTTATCCCGGAACTAACTATATCGGTCATGGGGGCGAACTATTTTCTTTCCCAACGGATGAACAGGGGCGTGATATCTCCTGGTATGAAAAGAATGACTTCGGAAACTCCAAATCCTACCATGTGCTGGGTAAATACAACGACTTTTACGGTGCTTATTGGCACGACGACGATTTCGGTTCCATCCATCATGCCGATTACGACGAGAAGCTGGGTATGAAGATATTCCTTTGGGGACTGTCCCGTGAAGGCGGTATCTGGGAAGACCTGCTGACAGATACGGATGGCCAGTATATCGAACTGCAATCCGGCCGTATGTATAACCAACCGGCATCGGGCAGTAGTTTTACTCCGTATAAACATACCGCATTCGGCCCGCAGGCAACCGACCAGTGGACGGAATACTGGTTTCCGGTGAAAGGCATAAAAGGCGTATCCAAAGCAGGACGTATCGGTGCATTGAATGTGTTGAGGGAAGATGGTTTCCTGAAACTGTATTTCTCTCCGTTGCAACAGCTATCTACAGAGATCAAGTTGTATGATGGTGATAAGATGGTTCGTTCCGTTCCTCTTCGTTGCGGCGTTTTGGAGACATGGAAGGATTCTGTTCCCTTGGATAACGCGGTTGCTGCCGGAAAGCTGAAAGTGGTAGTCGGCAATGACCTGCTGGTTTATTCGGAAGTCCCGTCGGATAATATTACCAACCGCCCGAAACAATTGCCGTCGGACTTTGACTGGAATTCTGTTTACGGCCTTTATACACAGGGCGATCAGTGGATGAACCAGAAAGTATACGATAAGGCAGAGAAATACCTCTCCGCTTCATTGGAGAAAGATCCCTATTTCCTTCCGGCTTTGACAAGCCTGGCTTCCCTGTATTACCGGGAAGGGCGGTACGAAGAGGCATTGAAGCATTGCCGTACGGCGTTGAGCATTAATACATATCAGGGAGAAGCCAACTATCTGTATGGTTTGTGTAACAAGGCGCTGGGAAATAATACCGATGCTAAGGACGGTTTCTCTGTTGCTTCTTATTCTCCGTCGGTACGCAGTGCCGCTTACGAGAAACTGGCTGAAATGTTCCTGCTTGATAAGAACTGGGCAAAAGCTGAACATTATGCCTTGCGAAGTAAGGAGTTCAACCAAATGAATTTGAGTGCCGATCATGTATTAATGGTAGTTTATCGTAAGACGAACCAACTGGAGAAAGCAAAAGCGCTTATCGAACCGTTGCTGGAGGGGCTTCCGTTGTACCATGCTGCACGTTTTGAACAACTCTACCAGGGCGACGGCTCCGGACATCCGATAGATGATTTTCAGTCATTGATCCGCAACGAACTTCCTTTCGAAACTTATATGGAGCTGGCTGAATGGTACGAATCGGTCGGTTGCACGGAAGAGGCTTTGTCTCTCTTGTCCTGTGCCGGCAACTATCCGGTTGCCCTCTACAAACAGGCTTACCTGTTTCACCGGACAGGCAATGACGATGAAAGCCTCCGCGTGCTGCAACGGGCTAATGAAGCTTCTCCGGAGATGGTCTTCCCTTTCCGTCCCGGTTCTTTGGAAGCATTGAAGTGGGCTGAAACGGTTCGCCCCGACTGGAAGATCGGTTATTATCAGGGTCTTATTTATTGGGCAAACCATAATAAGGAGAAAGCACTCGAACTCTTTAATGGCTGTGGTGAAGCGGATTATGCTCCTTTCTACCTGAGCCGTGCGTCATTGAAGAGCGGCGAAGCCCGGTTGGCCGACCTGCTGAAAGCGGAGCAGACAGAAATGTCATGGCGCACCGGTTTTGCATTGATCAACTATTATATCTCCAATAACCAATGGCAGCAAGCGGTTGAAACAGGAAAGAAATACACTAAAAAGTATCCGTCGAACTACTACATCGGTTTGAAGTATGCAAAAGCATTGTGTGAGACAGGTCAGTATCAGCCGTGTATCTCCTTATTAAGTAAGATACAGGTTCTTCCCAATGAAGGTTCTTATGCCGGACGGGCTGTCTACCGTGAAGCCAATTTGTATAAGGCAATGGAACAACTGGGTAAAAAGAGTTATAAACAGGTCTTGAAGAGTGTGGAAACGTCGAAGGAATGGCCGGAAAACTTAGGCGTAGGCAAGCCTTACGACAATATGATCGACAGTCGCCTGGAAGATTATATGGAAGCGCAGGCATATGCGGGATTGGGCGATAAGCAGAAAGCGGAAGCTTTATTGGCATCGGTTGCCGGATATTCCTCCGGTCGTTCTCACTTCGGTTCCGGAAACCTATTGAGTGCACTAGCTTTGCGTGAATCAGGAAAACAGGCCGAAGCGGATCGTATGGTGGCTTCATGGGCTACCGGCTTCCCGGAAAACCGTATCGCCCAGTGGTGTGCCGCTATTTATAACGGTGAAAAGGAGAAAGCCGCCGGAATGCTTAAATCCCGCAACGATCAGACGGATACTACGCCGTGGGAAACTTCTTTCCGCGACGCTAACTTTGATTTGATCGTCCGTCTGTTTTCAAATGACGGTAATAGCTTCCGCTAACAGTTTCTCTATAGTGAAACAGTTGTTTCACCTAGAAGAAACAACTGTTTCATGCCTATGAAACTTTTCTTTTACCTATGGGATACCACATAGATATATGGAACCGATGATAGCTGTATAGGCGTTGGAACTTGTCTAATCTTAAATTAAAAATAGTATGTGCAGAATAATAAATCTTCTGTTTGGCTTGTTGTTGGTTCTTCCGGTAATGGGACAAACCGGTCAGAGCACTTCTAATCCGGACGATTCTTCCAGGATAACGACAAATCGCAAAGACGGTCGCTTCTTAAGCTCGAGAGGAACTGTCCAGTATATGTTGAAAGAGATGAAACCGGCGTATGCTTTCAATCCGGATTTTACTGAAACTGAATTTAAAGAGTGGCAGGCCGGCTTACGCTCTGCAATGAAAGAACTGATGCATTTCCCGGAGATCGCGGATTTACCCGCCCCTGTTTGTGTCAGGACAGTAAAGCGGGATGGTTACCGGATCGAGAAATGGGAGTCTTATCCGTTGCCCGGTAGCGTTGTTCCCTATCTGGTATTGATACCGGATGGTGTCGGTTCCGGACATAAAGTTCCTGCTATGCTTTGTATACCTGGATTTGGTGGTAGCAAAGAAGGGCTGGCAGGTGAGACGGAGGGCGATTATGAACTGACTTCATCACCCGTGGAACCGGTAAAAAAGAATGCGATGGCTTTACATTACGTAAAGAAGGGTTTTGTTGCGGTTGCTGTGGATAATCCGTCATGTGCCGAACTTTCGGACAACGGGCATTTCGACTATCTCAACACTTCGCGTATCTTGCTGGAGATGGGATGGAGTTATCTGGGACTTACCGCCTGGCAGGACTGGAATATCCTTAACTGGATGAAAACACAAAACTATGTGGATAAAGAACGGATTATTGTCAGCGGTTTCTCTTTGGGAACCGAGCCGTTAATGGTTCTGGGAGTTTTGGATCCTTCTATCTATGCCTTTGTTTATAATGATTTTATGTGCCGTACACTCGAACGGATACTCGTAATGACCCAGCCGGATTCGAAGGGAGTTCGTCCTTTCCCCAACTCGATCGAACACCTGATCCCCGGTTTTCTGAAGCAATTCGACTTTCCCGATCTGGTTGCCGCTTTGGCTCCCCGCCCGGTGATCTGTACCGAGGGCGGATTGGATCGTGATTTCAACCTCATAAAGAAAGCCTACCGGTTATCAGGCAAACCGGATAACTTTACCTTCTATCATTATAAAAAGTTTGCCGACCCGAAAGACCGGAAACAACTGGAACGGGTTCCGGAAGGAGTGGATCGGGATACCTATTTTAATCTGGCGAATGTAGATCCGAAGAATCATTATTTTAAAGAAGAATGGGTATTGCCCTGGCTGGATGAGTTATTGAAGTAGATTTATTTTACTTATATTTGTAGCATCTAATTAATTATCAATTCTAATAGCATGGAAAACATTTCAAGAAGAACTGCAATTAAGACCGCATTAGTTGGAGGAGCAGCGATAGCTGTATCCGGCCTGGAGGCTGCAAATCCGGCAAAAAAGAAAAAAGCGGAAGCTCCCCAACCCCTGAAAGGGAATATCCGCCATTCCGTAAGTAAATGGTGCTTTGGCGATTATGAGCTGGAAGAGTTTTGCGAAATATGTAAGAAGATAGGTATCGAATCCATCGAACTGCTCGATCCGAAGGACTGGCCGATCGTCCAGAAGCACGGCCTTACCGTGGCGATGGCACAAGGTGCCGGCCTGGGTATCGACAGAGGATTCAATGATCCGAAGCTGCATGACGAGTTAGTTGCCAGCTATGAGCAGGTGATCCCGTTGGTTGCCGAAGCCGGACTGACCAATCTGATCTGCTTCTCCGGTAAACGGAATGGACTGACAGACCTGCAAGGTTGGGAAAATTGCGAAAAGGGTTTGAAACGCCTGATGCCGCTGGCTGAAAAACATAATGTGGTCCTTACTATGGAATTACTGAACAGTGTAGGGCATAAAGATTATCAGTGCGACCATACGGTCTGGGGTGTTGAATTATGCCGCCGTGTAGGATCTCCTAACTTCAAATTATTGTATGATATTTACCACATGCAGATCATGGAAGGGAATATCATCGAAAATATCCAGAAGTATCACCAATATTTCTCCCATATTCATACCGGAGGTAACCCGGGTCGGGCGGAGATCGATGAAACACAGGAATTGTATTATCCGGCTATCATGAAAGCGATAGTAGAGACCGGCTATAAAGGATTTGTAGGGCAGGAGTTTGTTCCCCGCCAGCCGGATAAGATCGCTTCCCTTGAAAAATGTATCCGTATCTGTGATGTTTGATAAGATGAGTAAGACAAGAATGATACAGCTTTGCATCCTGTTGTTCGCTCTCGTGTTCGCAGGATGTAAACCCGAAGGATCGTTTACTCCGGGTGAATTGTGGCCGGATAATAATGGCGTGCATATTAACGCTCACGGTGGCGGTATCCTGCATGTCGGAGATACTTATTACTGGTTTGGTGAACATAAGACGGAAGGAACTGCCGGGAATAATGCGTTGGTGGGTGTCCATTGTTATTCTTCCAAAGATTTATATAACTGGAAGGATGAAGGCATCGCTTTATCCGTTGTGAAAGACGATCCTGCGCATAGCATTGCGGAAGGTTGTATTCTGGAACGTCCCAAGGTGATCTATAACAAAAAGAATAACAACTATGTGATGTGGTTCCATCTGGAACCTAAAGGGGTGGGTTATTCCGGTGCGCTTAGCGGTATCGCTGTCAGCGACCAGGCGGCAGGCCCTTATAAATTCCTCCGTGCCGTTCGTCCGAATGCCGGTTACTGGCCGCAGAATGTGCAGGATGTACATAAGACTAAGATGCCTATAACCGATCGTGAAGGGTTTACAGGCGGTAGTCTGCCTGCACATCCCGACAGCCTGAACCTCTTGGGACGTGACAGGGAAGGCGGCCAGATGGCACGCGATATGAATCTTTTCGTAGACGACGATGGTAAAGCGTATCATATCTACTCTTCCGAGGAGAATAGTACATTGCATATCTCTCAACTGACAGATGATTATACAAACTATTCCGGTACTTATTCCCGCTTCTTCTCCGGACGTTTTATGGAGGCGCCGGCCATGTTCAAACGTGACGGTAAATATTATCTGATCATGTCCGGTTGTACAGGTTGGGCACCGAATGCCGGTCGTTCGGCTGTAGCTTCTTCTATCTGGGGGCCTTGGGAAGAACTTGAAAATCCGTTTGTCGGATCGGATGCCGATCTTTCTTTCCATTCGCAGAGTACGTATGTATTGCCTGCTCCGGGCAAACCGGGACAGTTCATCTATATGGGCGACCGCTGGACTCCCGAGAATGCGATCGATGGCCGTTATATCTGGCTTCCCATCCGCTTTGAAGGTGACCAACCTGTCATAGAATGGCAGGATAAATGGAGCTACTGATTTTTTTTATAAATTCATCAGGGCCATATCAATAAATTGATTTAATCTTGATTAATTTTGCAGCTTCGTTTTCGCGGGGCTGCAAAATTTGTTTTGTGGCAATAGATCTTTAATACATAATAAACATTTGAAATGAAACCTTCTTTATCAGTTACTTCACGACAATTAATGTGGAGGGAAATGCATGATTATCTGATGATCGCTCTGGGAATGCTTTCCTATGCCATCGGGTGGACTGTCTTTCTGTTGCCCAATGACATTACTACCGGAGGGGTGCCGGGTATTGCTTCTATTGTATATTGGGCGACCGGCCTGAATGTACAGTATACCTATTTTGCGATTAACGGTGGCCTGCTGATCGCTTCTCTGGTTGTTCTTGGATGGAAGTTCAGTGTGAAAACTATTTTTGCCGTATTGGTCATGACCTTTATTCTGCCAATTATCCAGAACGCGACATCCGGTTTGCACTTACTTGGTGATCAGCCGTTCATGGCTTGCGTGATCGGTGCTTCTTTCTGTGGAGGCGGTATCGGCATCGCTTTTTCTGCCAACGGCAGTTCGGGAGGTACGGATATTATTGCTGCAATCATCAATAAGTACCGTGATATTACATTGGGACGCGTGATCCTGATGACGGATATGATTATTATTTCTTCCAGTTATTTCGTACTGCACGATTGGGAGAAGGTTGTTTATGGTTTCGCCACCCTTTATATTTCCAGCTTTGTGCTCGACCAGGTGGTGAACAGTGCACGTCAGTCTGTACAGTTCTTCATCATTTCCAAGCAATATGAAGAGATTGGACGCCGTATCAATAAAGATCTGCACCGTGGGGTGACGGTGATCGACGGAACCGGACTGTACACCGGCCTGGGGATTAAGATGATGTTCGTTCTGGCCAAAAAGCGTGAATCGACCACTATCTTCCGATTGATCAAGGATATAGATCCGGAAGCATTCGTTTCGCAGAGTTCTGTAATCGGTGTATATGGGGAAGGGTTCGATCATATTAAAGTGAAATAATACCTCTTTATAATAATAAGCTATTCAGGCACGGATCTCAAAAATTCCGTGCCTGAATAGTTTGTTGAAAAGCTTTTGTACATAGTTTTCCCCACTGCAATGGGGATAATGCCCCACTATAATGGGTATGAATCCCCGCTTATATGGGGGAAACTCCCCACTCTAAAAAATAAATGGGGAATTTTGATGACAATTTAGGACATTCATTCTTCTTTCCAATTTAACCTATTATAATAAAAATGAGTTATATTTGCAGTTGTTGGTGTGTTTGTTCTAACAGAACAATTTCTCCAATCGTTTAATTTAAAAGAGATAGATATGTTTTGATGAATAATACTATTTGGAAATTTTCAAATTATATAATCTTAATACTAATGCTTACTTAATTTTGATGTAATGTGAGTGTAATACAGTGTCTTTATTTTTGCGCACCCAATTGCCGTTGAGGCGCTATTACAATAATTATAAGTAGTTGTTTATATGCAAATATCCGATGAAAAGTTATGGGAATCATGCTTGACGGGGAATAAAGAGGCTTTTAAAGAAATCTACTGCCGCTTTTATTCTCTGTTATATAATTATGGTTCTAAATTAGTCTCAGATCAGGATATGGTGAAAGATTCCATACAGGATATTTTCATTAAACTAATTCAGAATTATCAGTCTCTTTCTTCGACTCAGAATGTAAGAGGATATCTGTTAAAAGCCCTGCGTAACAAATTGTATGATACCTTGGAAAAGGAAAGAGCCACCGATGATATATCCCTTTATGAAGAAACGTTTATAACTGACGAATTACTTCCTTTACTTTCTTTCGATGATTCGGATACAGATCATCGTGCTAAACATTTGATGAAGGTTTTTTCCGAATTGTCCCCTCATCAACAGGAGATCATCTATCTTTATTATGTAAATGAACTGAAGCATGAAGAGATCGCAGAGATCATGGAAATAAATTATCAATCCAGTAAGAACTTGTTATTTAGGTCTTTGTCTAAGTTGAGAAAATTGTATTTGAAAAAAAAATGATTTTTATTCAGGAAAGTGAGTACCAAATGAAATTTTCCCCGTAATAAGGATAAAAAGAGGTTACTCGTGGATAAAAAGCAAAATATATCAGATAAACAATCATTTGAACAGGCTGGTCGGGGCTTACTTCAAAAGGTGCGTGAAGCGGAGAAAAAAGAGCTGCGTGAGGCGTTGAACTCATGGCAGGAAATAGAGGCACATTTGGAAAAGCCCCGTTCCGCATCCGGCTTTTATATCCGTCGTATCCTTTCCATTGCTGCTTCTATTGTGGTTCTTCTCTCGATTGGAATTTACTATTGGATGGAGACAGAGAATGACTCATCCATGTCATTGGCTTTGTTGGAAACGCCAGCTTCTTCCTTGTCCGGTGATGAGATCGTCCTGATAGAAAATGAAGATAAAATGCAATTGAAAGACGAATCTTCTATCCGATATGATGCTCAGGGAAAATCGAATGTGGAAGAGCACGTGGTAAAGAAGGAGACAGCTGTCGAAAGGGAAGAAAAGAAAGAAGAAGTCAACCAGATCATCGTTCCGAAAGGAAGAAGGGCTAATATAACATTTTCGGATGGTACCCGAATGTTTGTGAATGCGGGTACGCGGGTTATTTATCCGGCTGTATTCAAAAAAGATAAAAGGGAAATATTGGTGGAAGGTGAAGTTTATCTGGAGGTTGAGAAAGATCCTTCACGTCCTTTTATAGTCAAGACGAATGGATTTGACGTGAAAGTGCTTGGGACTGAATTCAATGTATGTGCATATAAAGAGGATACTTCAGCCTCTGTGGTTCTGGTGAACGGAAGTGTGGAGGTTCGGATGGGTAGGAATAAAAAATCACAGCTTTCTCCCAGCCAGCGGATTGAAATCGATGAGAAGGGTTCGAATATAAGCGAAGTAGATGTATTTGAATATATTTGTTGGAAAGATAATATGATGTTACTGAACGGCCGGAAAGCAGGAGAGACTCTTGACCGTCTTTCACGCTATTATGGACGTGGTATCTGGTATAATGAAGAAATAGGAAATATTCCTCTTTCCGGAAAACTGGACTTGCGTGAGAACATTGAAGATGTGATCAATATCCTTTGTCAGTCTTTGTTCCTGCAATACAAAACTGATGCGAACAATAACATAATAATATCAAAATAGAATGCCTATGTGAAAATCGTCAAATGAAAAAAGCGAACCGAATGATACGGCCATATCACCCGGTTCAATAGTTTTTGTTTAATCTATTAATTTATGTATCAAAGAAAAAACATTACAAATGTATGAAAAAGAATGAAGAATTCAGCCGAAAACCGGCTCATTTTCTTAAAAGTGCATGTCTAGCCTTATGTCTGGTAAGTTATGGAGGATCTGCTTTCTGTGCAGCATCAGTCTATGCGGAGCAAACCACATTGACTGTCCGCATGAACAACCGGACTGTAAAAGATGTATTTAATTACATTGAAAAGAACAGTGAATTTATTTTTGTGTACCATGGTTCAAATATTAATTTGAACAGGAGGGTGAGTGTGGACGTTAACAGCAAACCTGTTGAAACCATTTTGGATAATATGTTTGCCGGAACGGATATTGAATATATTATTAATGACCGTCAGATTATCATCCGTAGAAATGAAACGAAAGTAAAGCAAATGCCTGTGGCGGCTCCTCAACAGGAAAAGAAAATTACTGTAACAGGAAATGTCAAAGATGGGACAGGCGAGCCGCTGATCGGTGTGAATGTCTTGGTGAAAGGTACAACTATCGGTGGTATAACGGATATAGATGGTAATTTCTCTTTATCGGAAGTGAATCCCGATGCAACGATCAGTATTTCTTATATAGGTTACAGAACACAAGATATTGCGTTGAAAGGGAAAAGTGCGCTGAATATCACTCTGAGTGAAGATAGCGAATCGCTGGATGAAGTGGTTGTTATCGGTTACGGTACACAGAAGAAAGTGGATTTATCCGGAGCGGTGGCAACTGTTTCAACAAAAGTATTGGAAAACCGTCCGGTTTTGACAGTCGGACAAGCTCTGCAGGGATCGGTTGCTAACATGACAGTTTCGATCGGTAGTGGTCAGGCGACGGATTCTCCAACATTTAACATACGTGGTACAACCTCTATTAACGGCGGTGATCCGTTGATCGTTATCGATGGAGTAGTTTCTACCTCGGAAGAATTAAACCGTATGAATCCTTCCGATATTGGAAGCATCTCCGTTCTGAAGGACGCTGCTTCGGCTGCTATCTATGGTTCACGTGCAGCATTCGGTGTAATTTTGGTGACAACGAAGACGGCAGGACAGGAAAAACTGACCGTTAATTATAGTAACAATTTTGCCATGCGTAAGTTGAGTAGTATGGCAGAGGTGATTACTGACCCTTATACAGTGGCAACGGCACGTAATGATTTCTACTATCCCTGGGGTGTTAATCATAATCAGGAAGAGTTAGAATATGCGAAACGTGTTTCGTCTGATCCGAGTGTATCTCCTTATTTCTTGAAGCCGGATGGAACTTATGCTTATTTCGGCCAGACCGATTGGTTTGGTGAAGCTTATAAAAACCTGGCATTCTCAACGAACCACACTGTCGATGTCTCTGGAAAGACCGACCGTCTGAACTACTATTTCTCTGCCGGTTATAACTTCCAGGATGGTATGGTTTCGCAAGGAACAGATAAGTTCAACCGATACAATCTTCGTTCCAAACTGGACTTCAAACTGACTGATTGGTGGACGTTGGGCAATAATACTAGTTTGGTAATTTCTGATTATGATGCTCCTTACTTTTTGGGAGATGATTATTATTGGGCTGTGAACCGTCGTAATGCATTGGTGCCTATAAAGAATCCGGATGGTTCTTATACTGAAGACGGCGCCGCTATCATGGGACGTTTTGCGGAAGGCGGACGTAAGAAAGAAAACAAAACAACTTTGACAACGCAGTTTACGACTAAGCTGGACATTATTAAAGATGTTCTTTTTGTTAACGGTTCGTTTGCCTATGTCGCTAACCGGAATAATAAGGACGGTGCGCAATTGTCTGTTCCTTACCGGAAAGGTCCGGAAACTCCTATTCTGTATCAGAACTCGGTTTCTTCTGCTTTCTTCGATAATACGGAAGCGTCAACGGTTACTTTCGATGCGTATGCAACTTTCCATAAGTTATTTAATGACAGGCACGATTTCACGGCGATGGCGGGTTACAACCAGGAAAGCTGGAGTGAATCTTATGAGTATGCTCAGCGCAAAGAGCTGATTACTGACGGACTGCCTACACCAAATCTGGCTACGGGTGACATGACTGTTACTCAACGTATCAGAGAGTTGTCTTTCCGAAGTGTTTTTGGGCGTTTGAATTATACATATGATAATCGTTATATCTTGGCAGTGAATGCCCGTTATGATGGAACCTCACGTTTCCCGACAGATTCCCGCTTTGTGTTCAACCCGTCCGGATCTGCTGCATGGGTCATTTCACAGGAAGGTTTCTTTGAGCCTCTTAGAGATGTGGTTAACTTCCTGAAATTGCGTTTTTCTTATGGTAGTTTGGGTAATCAATATCTGAAAGACAATTATTATCCTTATTTGGCAACGATGAGTTCCGATAAGTCGAAAGTCATATTGGATGGCAAACAACCTGTCTATGTTTCTTCTCCGGGATTGGTTGCCGGCGACTTAACTTGGGAAACGGTGACGACTGCTGACTGGGGTATGGATGTCAACTTTTTCAATAATCGTTTGACGGCAACAGTTGATGGGTATATTCGTCGTACGAAAGACATGTTGAGAAGTGGTGCGAAGCTACCGTCAGTATTGGGTACGGCTGTTCCGTTGGAAAATGCTGCTGACCTGAAAACTACCGGTTGGGATTTGACAATCAATTGGCGTGACCAATTCAAGTTGGCAGGCAAACCATTTAATTATGGTGTGAGCTTTAATATTGGTGATAGCCGTTCTTGGATTACGAAGTTTGCAAATACGACAGGTAGTTTAAGTGATGGCGAACATTATGTAGGAAAAGAATGGGGTGAAATCTGGGGGTTGGTGAATGATGGTTTCTTTACTTCTCAGGAAGATATCAATAATAGTGCCGACCATACAGAGGTTGATCCGTATCCCGGTACACCTCCTATGGCCCCTGGTGACGTTAAATATAAAGATTTAAACGGCGATGGCAAGATTAATAAAGGTGCTAACACATTGGCCGACCATGGTGACTATACGGTCATAGGTAATGATCAGGCTCGTTATGCTTTCGGTTTCACTGCTAATGGCGATTGGAACGGATTCGATTTCAGTATATTTATACAGGGTATTATGAAAAAGGATTATTATCCGACTCGCGACCCGTATTTCTGGGGTATGTATTTTGACCCGTGGACAAATCTTACGTATGGTAACTACAATGACCATTGGACAACAGAAAATCCGAATGGATTCTTTCCGCGTGTCAAGTCTTATCAAGCGTATGTTACTGATAGGGGACTTGCTATTCCGCAGACACGTTACTTGCAGAATGCAGCCTATGCCCGTTTGAAGAATTTGACGTTTGGTTATACGCTTCCGCAGAAATGGGTGGAAAAGGCTAATATCAGTCGCCTTCGTATTTTCTTCTCCGGCGATAACCTGTGTGAAATCACTGGTCTTTACAAATACTATAAGATGGATCCGGAATGTTTGGGCGGACAGATTTATCCGTTGCAGCGCTCCTATTCTTTCGGTTTAAATGTTACATTCTAATTTTAGCAAGACATAAGTTATGATCAAGAATAATATAAAAATATGGATGTTCGGGTGCATCGGTCTTTTAGGTTTAAGCGGATGTAACGACTCTTTTTTGGAAAAACATCCGGAAACTTCAATCACGGAAGACGGATTTTTCAACAATACTAGTGACTTGGAAGCCTATACAAACGGTTTGTATGAGAAGATTACTTCGGGTTATACGGATGCTCCTTCCGATAATATGATTTATACGGAAAATAAGGATATTTATAGTATGATGCGCGGAGAGGTGAACCCGGATAACCGGAGTACCTGGGATTGGGAAGATATTCGGGATGTCAATTTTATGTTGGCCAGAGCCGACAAGGCACAAGGTGATCCTGCTGAAATTAATCATTATATCGGATTGGCTCGTATGTTCCGTGCGAAACTGTATTATGACAAGGTTTTGTCTTTTTCAGATGTGCCTTGGTATAGCCGTGACTTGCAGACAACAGATAAGGACTTGCTCTATAAGACACAAGATCCCCGCTCATTGGTCGTAGATTCTATCATGGCAGATTTGGAGTTTGCTGTTAATAATATGACAAATGGAACCAGCCGGACTCGTTGGTTTAAGAATGGTGCTTTGGCCATGCAGGCTCGTATTGCCCTGGATGAAGGTTGCTGGCGCAAATATCATCCGGAATTGAACCTAAATGACTCAGAGCGTTTCTTGCAGGTGGTGGTAGAAGCTTGCCAAAAGATTATGGATTCAGGCATGTATGAATTGTCAACAGCCAAATCTGGTGAGATAGATGCTTATGAAGCCCTGTTCTGTAGTCAGGATTTGAGTAACAATAAGGAAATGATTATCTATGAGGATTATGATAAAGCATTGGGACGTACTCATAATGCCGGAGGGTCATTATTCGACTTCAATTCCAGTATGTCACGTGATTTAATGGAAGATTATCTGGTGGTAGAAGATGGAAAAACGAAACGATTCCAGGATATATCGGGGTATGCAACTAAGAAATATACAGAGGTGTTCGAAAATCGAGATCCTCGTATGCGACAAACTTTTATGACACCAGGTTTTGTTCGGGCAGATAAAGTAGATGCATATCGTCCGAAGTTAACTATGGGTGGTTATCCGCAAGTGAAATTCTCCCCTCGTACAGCTGATCAAATAACTTGGAATAACTCCTATACAGACCTTCCTTTGATTCGTTATGCCGAAGTATTGTTGATGTATGCCGAAGCAAAGGCTGAACTGGGAGAGTTAACGCAGGATGATATAGATCGGACGATCAATTTGCTACGTGATCGTGTAGGAATGCCACGTGCTTCATTGACTGATTGGTTGAGTAATATAGATCCGGTTCAAGCCAATCGTTATTCGAATGTTTCTTCCTCACAAAAAGGAGCGGTTTATGAGATACGCCGTGAACGTCGTATTGAGTTGGCTTGTGAAGGTTTTCGTTATGGTGATTTGAGACGTTGGGGCTGTGGTAAATTGCTTGCCAACGTTCCGGAAGGTGTTTATTTGGAACCAGGCTATTTGGATGTGACTGGTGATGGACAACCGGATTATGCTATCGTAGCTACAAAGGCAGATGCAGATGCTATTCCCCAGGAGGATAAGGATAAATATAATTTGCAGGTTGAAATATTGGATGGTAATACGTATTCGCTTACCAATGGTAATAAGGGATATGTTCGCATGATTTCACAAGTTGGTCGATGGACCTTTGTTGATCCTAAATATTACTATACTCCGATTGCAACTGAAGACTTGACTTATAATCCGAACTTGGTTCAGAACCAATACTGGAAGTGATGTTTTATTGCTTCTTACTCTCTCAGTAAGAGCAGATAATTCTTATATCTCAAAAGTTGTCTCTGCTGTTGTAGCGGATACAGACTTTTGAGATATATTTTTGATTCGTTTTTATCTTTCTATCTTTGTGGTAGAATTATATTAATATCGATAAGTTATATACATGAAAACACAAATTCTTACCAGTGTTACATTGGTAATATTCCTTCTGGGCATGTTCACCTCTTGTTCAGAACAACAAAAAGAGCAGCACCTCACCGTCCTCTCCTGGAATATCTGGCATGGCGGACATTCTAAAACCTATGGGCAGAAAGCCTGTGACGGGATTATCGGCGTACTGAAGAAAAGTCAGGCCGATGTCATCCTGATGGTCGAAACTTACGGATCCGCCCCTATGGTTGCCGATTCGCTGGGCTATAACTATCACCTGATATCAGATAACCTCTGTATCTATAGCCGCTATCCGATCGTAAAGAAATATGCATTCCCCGATCAGATCGGGACATTCAACTTCGGTGGAGTGGAGATCGATATGGACGGTACACCTGTCCGCCTGTTCGATACCTGGATACATTACCTTCCCGATATGCGTCTTGTTCCGACAGACAAAACGGAAGAAGAGATACTGGCCTGGGATGATGCCGGCACTCGTGACGAAGAGATCCGCAAGATACTTTCCGTCCTGGAGCCGATGATCGCAGAAACCGACAGCATTCCCCTTATCATGGGCGGCGACTTCAACAGCCATTCGCATCTCGACTGGACGGAAGCGACCAAAGATATGTATAACCACGGTGGTGCCGTTGTCAACTGGACTGTCTCCAAGGAGATGGAAGCCGCTAACTTTAAAGACAGCTTCCGTGAGATCAACCCCGACCCGGTAAAAAATATCGGTACTACCTGGCTGACTGATGCCGACTCGCTGGAAACCGTCAACCGCCAGGATCGCATTGACTTCATCTATTATCAGGGCAAGACCATACAGGCTACCGAGTCTGAATGCTATGATAATATCCTCGGTGAAACGTTTTCCTTCAAGGGAGAAGACTTCTTCTATGCTTCCGATCACGGATTTGTATTGACCACTTTTAAAATCCAAAAGTAGCATACTTACAATTAACATTCTAAATATAAACATTGAGAAACATGAAAAAGACATTTCTGAACATCGCCCTGCTGAGCTGTGTGACATTCTCTGCCAGCGCTGCTTATACAGGACGTGTATTTGTAGATAAGAACAACAATGGTATCTTCGATAAAGGCGAAAAAACGATGGCGGGCGTAGCCGTCTCCGACGGCCTGAATGTCGTAAAGACGGCATCCGACGGTACTTTTTCCCTCCCCGGCCACGACCGTGAACGTTTTATCTTTATCACGACCCCTTCCGGATATAAGACAGACAACAAGCATTACCACCGAATCAATGGCGACCAGGTATCTTATGACTTCGGACTGCAAGCTTACAACGGTGGCATCAAGAAAGACGGTAGCCATAAATACGTGCATATCGCCGACACTGAGATCTTCAACACCGAAAACCACGGTGATTGGGTGAACAACGTCCGCGACTATGTCGCTAATGAACAGGCCGCTTTCATTATTCACACCGGTGATATTTGTTATGATAACGGCCTGAAAGCCCATATCAAACTGATGAACACAGCCAATATGGATTGCCCGATGTTCTATTGCATCGGTAACCACGACCTCGTGAAAGGCAAGTACGGTGAAGAGCTTTTTGAAAGTCTCTACGGCCCGGTCTATTACTCTTTCGATGCCGGGAGCACCCATTATATCGTCACCCCGATGGCCGGAGGAGACTATCAGCCGGGCTATACCAAGGAAGATGTCTACCGCTGGTTAAAGAACGATCTGGCACAGGTTCCGCAGGGAAAACCTATCGTTGTCTTCAACCATGACCTGCTGACTTACGGCGACCAGTTCATATTCGGTATCAACGACCGGGAACAGATCAATCTGAATGAACATAACCTGAAAGCCTGGGTCTACGGCCACTGGCATATCAATTATATGAAGAAACAGGGCGATGTCTATTCCATCTCCACGGCTACGCTCGACAAAGGCGGTATCGACCACTCGACAAGCGCTTTCCGTGTGTTGCATGTGGACAAGAAAGGCGATTTCGTTTCTGAACTTCGCTATACATATCTGAATAAGAACATACAGATTGCCTCTCCCGTAGAAGGCCAGGTTCCTGTTTTGGCATCCGGTGCCGTCCCGCTGGCGGTGAATGTCTATTCGTCGGTCACTCCGGTGAAGGAAGTTACTTATACCTGTCTGGTAGACGGTAAAGCCATCTTCTCCAACAAGAAACTGCAACAGGCTACCGACTGGTGCTGGAATACGGAAGTCCCTCTGACCGCCAAGCAGGAAGGTAAAGCCGTCACCCTGAAACTGAAAGCCCGCTTCAACAACGGCGAAGTAGCAGAGACGGAAAGCGCTTTCACCTACCACGCCACTCCGGCAGAAATAAAGCTGGCCGGTAATTGGGAGAACCTGCTCGGAAACCCGCAGCACGCCGCCACCGCCCAGCCTGCGCTAAACCAACCTTTGCAGCTGGCCTGGATCAAAAACGTCGGTGCCAATATCTATATGACTTCTCCTCTCGTTCATAACGGCAAAGTCTATATTGCTTCCGTCGACGAGAACCTGCAGGGCGAAGGCCATGTATATGCCCTCGATGGTAAAACCGGTGAACTGGTTTGGAAATACCCCGTGCGTAACTCCATCAAGAACACGATCGTAGTAGACAATGGCCGTGTGCTGGCACAGGATGCACAAGGCTGGCTCTACGCCATCGATGCGGCAAGCGGTAAGCTCAGCTGGGAGAAGCAGTTACCTATCAATGGCCTGCCCGCCCTGATCGAAGGACTGGTGGCTGCCGACAGTGTTGTTTATGCCGGAACAGGCAAAGGCCTTTGTGCCATCGACACCAAAGACGGTCGCGAGATCTGGCGGAACAAGGGATGGGGGCAAGGCGAAGGTACAACTTCCACCTTCTCTGTCGCCAACAACATACTGGTCGGCTCTTCCCAATGGCGTGCCCTCTACGGCAACGACCTGAAAACCGGCGAGCTGAAATGGGAAGCCAACACGAACGGCTTGCGTAACCGGGGTGCCTCGGCTGCCGTTCACGGAGGTCTGCTTTATATCATCTCGGATAAGTCATTCTTTATCCTGGATGCTGAGAATGGCCGTGTGATTGTGCGTAAGGAGTTGCCGTTCAGTGTGGATGTCACTTCTACTCCTTTGCTGACGGATAAGGAGATCATCTTCGGTTCGGCGAAAGACGGCCTGATCGCTTTGGATAATGAGACGCTGGAACTGAAATGGAAGTTCGCGACGGAGAATGCCCTTGTCTATACTTCCCCTTATTCCCGCAAACCGGCTTCGACTATCGAAACCAGCCCGGTACTGGCCGGAAAGACCGTCTATGTCGGTGCTTCCGACGGTACGATCTACGGGATCAATAAGGAAGACGGCCAGTTGGTATGGAAACATGCCACAGGTGCTCCGGTATTCGGTTCGGTGGCCGTATCGGGTAATGCGCTGATCGCGGTCGACTTCGGAGGGAATGTGTATACCTTCGTGGGGGCAACAGAATGATATTAACCTGTTTTACACCTGTGTCTCGACGATGCTCACATCCGAGCTTCGAGAGCATCAAGAGCCGGATATAAATCGTTATTTGTCATCATGTATCTGATAATTAGATATATACCACATATAAAAAGACCGGCATGTATCCGGTTTCAGGACGAGACAGTGATAGTAGGGTGATAGATGAGTGATAGTTAAAATCGGCAACTATCACTGTTGCAAGCCTTGATTATAACGATATTAAATGGATTAGTGATAGTATGATAGTTGTTTCTCTAAATATACTTAGTAAGTATTGTAGACTCAGTTCTTGCCGGAAGTGAGTGCCGCAGCTATCGTATTTGGGTGCGGCAGCTATTTTAAACCGCTGCGGCAGCCACTACTATTGGGTGCTGCAGTCATTGGAAACAGGTTGGCTGTACTTGAGGAAAAGACTTGCGCTTTTTATCTAAAAGGCTTACGGTTCATGCTCTATATCCTGCGCAGCTTTACAATATAAGGTAGCGAGTGATACCCTCTAGGCCGCAAGCCGGCACTATATAGGGAAGAAGCCGTGTCAGTAGTGCCAGCTTGCCAGCACTACTATCCCGGATGGCTGACACAGTAGTGCTACCCTCTTTGATTTATCCTAAGATACCATCTATAAAGAAACGAGTAGGCATCGAACGGCAAAGGAGTAGGCATCGGATAACGAACGGACAGGCACCCGTTTTTAAAGGTCAGGTGTTTTGAAATGTTAAGACCTTAGTTTTGATTTCAAAAGAAGGGACTTTTGATTTTAAAAGACCGGTCTTTTTTTCTTGGGCTGGGCTGGATAGCCCAGTTATTTATAGACTCTATAAAAGAAATGCTTACCCAGGATTGAACCGGGTAAGCATCTTATACCTTCTTTATATTTACTCCGAAACAAATGTCACAATTGAACGTGCCGGAATAACGGCTGTTTCCTCTTTACTCAGGACAGGAAGGGGCAAGAGGTTCTCGTTGGCGGCGTCGGAAGTGCGGTAAGGCTGCCAGGCGGTTACTGCCGGATCCGACAGGTCGATGGTGAAACGCTTTTCGGTGGGGGCATAGTTGATAACCACCATTACCCACTGTCCGTTGGCATTCCTGTAGGCGGAACACATCAGGCCTTGCTGGTCGGTATCGCCTTCGCCGATCACTTTTCCCTGTGGGTCTTTGGCCTCTATCGACAGGCGGACGGCACCCGGGCGAATAAAACGGCTGTAATTGCCCAAGGCCCACATGAGCTTGGAGTCTTCCACACGGCCATCCGACAAGTCTTCGTTGCTGTACTCACGGATCAGTCCGTCTTTATAGTCGCCGCCTACCGAACGCCACCATTGCCAACTGGCGGCATCGGCATACACGATGTCGTGGTGGATGATGCGTGCAACGTAGAGAGCCGTCTTCATGGTGCGGTCGAAGCCCTGGCCGTAGCCGATCTCTTCGTCGTTGCCCATGATACAGGTCTCTGTCTGCCAGAAACCGACACCGAACTTATCGAGGGTATCACGTAACTGGCAACGGATGTTGCGCAGGTCGCTCAGCGGGGTGTTGGTCCAGTAGCTGTGTCCTGCCATCAGGTGCGGAACATTCGGCGTGTCCCCCAGATACGTATCCGTGCTGTCGGGGTTGAAGAAAGTTTGTATTTCATAACCACGTTGCCAATCCGTTTCGTGGGTGGCAAACATACAGCGGTAATCGGACGACTCGTTGACAAGTATCTGCGTATCGATACCTCTTTTAACAAACTCCTTGCTCAACAGGCGGACGGTGCGGGCAATCTCGCGGTTGGTGGCCGGGGTACCTTCCTGTTTGGGGCCTATCCAGTTCCAGTGGCCATCCGGTTCATTGAAAGGACAGAGATAACTGAATCGAATGCCATCCTGTTTCTCTACACCTTCTATCACATCTGCCAGGAAGCCGACAAAACGGTCGTAGCAATCAGGGCGGAGATTGAATGTGCCGTCGCGTCCGGTATTCGTAGCCAGACCGTTTTGGGTAAAATGAACGGGAGGCGAGTTGAGGAAAGCCAGGAAACGGGTGACTCCACGCTCCTTGGCCAGGCGCAGGAAGTTACGTTGTCCTTGCTGCTTGTTCCAGTTGTAGGTGCCGTCGGCGTTGAGGAAGCATTCGGAGCGTGTCCAGGGCGAACCGATCTGGCTGGCTTCGCCTTGTTCGGCACTGCCGGCACCTACGTTGAAACGCCAGACAGAGAGACCGATTCCTTTCGGTTGGCCGTTCGCATCGTTTTCGGTGCTGAACAACCAGTCTGCCACCTGGTTTTGTACGGGTTGCGACCAACGTCCGATGTGTTGCATGCTCCAGCAGTCGGATGCACCGAAGTGTTCCATGGTCTGCCGGGGCTGGTCGGGACGTATCTGATAATGCACCGTTTGTGCCTGAAGGCCACCGGTGATCAGTAATGATAGTAAGAATGTTTTGTATTTCATGGTGCTATTTGAATTGATAAACGATTGTCACAACAGAGTTGGGTTGGATACTGCACTGGTCATTGTCTAGCGTCTTCTCACTTAAATCCTCATTTTGGGAGGTCGTGTATTGTTTGATACTTGCGATGCTTTTCCCTATTCCTTCAATCGCTGTATCGAGCCCGATCGACTTGGCGGAAAGGTTTGTATAGACTGTTACCAGTTTATCTCCTTCCGGCGAGATATAGGCACTGCCGAAGAAAGAGTTGGACGCATTCGCTATGTTAAGACTGACCCGCTGGTAACCGGGACGAATGAACAGGCTGTAGTTACCCAGTACCCACAAATTCTTGGTAGCTTCATAGGTCCCGCTCTCAGTAATGTCTCCATAATCTCCTCCGGCCGGAGTCACTTTTACCAGGTGGAAACGGCATTTCTGGCTCCAGCGTTCCGTATCCATGCTTGTCCAGTATGACCAGGAACTGGCATTGGCTGTCGTGAAGTCCTGATAAATGACTTTCGACATATAAAGGGCCATGTCCAGATAAGAGGCTTTCTCATGCCCCGGATAGCCATCGCTGTTATAGCCGTCACCCAACATGCTCCATTCGGTCTGGTAGACTTTCAGGTTATAAGCAGTGGCGGCCGAAGCCACTTGCTGGCGGACACTGTATAACGTGCTCCAACTTCCGTCGGTCCAGTAGCTATGACCGGCAATGGCGGGGAAAACATGCGGTAGGTTGCCTACGTAATTACGTGAGGCCGGATCGAATAAGTTGTATATCACATTACTGCGGTTGGCATCGCTCTTTTCTTTGTAGGTATATTCCCAGTCGCCGGCTTCGGCCAGCAAGATACGGGTGTTTGTAAGGCCTTTGGCCTCGAGGGCTTTATCCAGTTCGACTGTCAGGTCCCTGATCTCGCTGTTTTGCCAGGCCGTGCCTTCCTGCGAAGGTTCGTTCCAGTTATATTGCGGTTCATTGACCGGGCTGATGAGCGTGAATTCAATTCCTTTCTGTTGTTTGAAATACTGGGTGACCTCTGCCATGTAGTTGGCAAAGGGAGTATAACAATCCTCTTTCAGGTTGCTCCGTGAACCCATTCCCGAGTAACCTTTCCCGTTGCGGGTGTAGTAAACGGGAGGGGTGTTACTGAACATGACAAACTCCCGGCATCCGTATGCTTTGGCTTTATCCAGAAAATATTGTTGTCCTTGCTGGCGTGTCCAGTCGAGGTTCCCGTCGGCTTGCAGGAAGCATTCTGTGCGTCGGCTCTTGTCTTCGATATTGCTTTCCTCCCCCTGTTCGGCTGTTCCTCCTCCCAGGTTGAAACGCCACATAGACAGGCCGATACCCTGCGGCTGGCCGGAGGTGATATCCGGCGAGAACAGCAGGCGGGCAATTCCCTCTTTACTTTCTTCCGGCCAGTATTTGCCTATATAGTTGGGTACCCAGCAATCGGATGCGCCGAAGCCGTCGATCGTCTGGTAGCGGATAGAGCCGTCGATCGTAATCTGTTTGGTCATATCCGCGGGTTCGGGCGCCGGGATATCATCGCCTCCGTCGCTACAGGCAACAGAGGTGAGCAATCCCAGTGATAAAAAGAAGTATGCCGGTTTCATACGTTTTAATTATAATTCGGATTCTGTGTAATGCTACCTTCCGACATGGATATTTCGGCATGAGGGAGCGGGAATACCTGGTCGCGGTCTTCGCGGAAGTTGTAACCCTTGTTGCTGTTCTCCTTTTGGTTGGTCAGCTCATACTCGTCGGTAGATGTTTCGAGGTTATATTTAACGAAGGAACCGTTTTCACCCATGACGTTGCAGATGGCTTTCTTCCCGTTGTCGTCTGTCCAGCGGCGCAGGTCGTACAAGCGATTGTACTCCAATGCCAGTTCGAGACGGCGTTCCTGGCGGATTGCATTGCGCAGGGCGGTACCCGATGAGGTGATGTCGGCCAGTTTGGCGCGATGGCGAACCTGGTTGAGGGCTTCGCGGGCCGGAGCGTCTTTGCCTAATGCGTTCTCTACTTCTGCATACATTAATAAGATGTCGGCATAGCGCAACAGGCGGTAGTTCAAAGGGATGTGTGCTGCATCGTACGGGCTGGGGCGCTGATCCACCGGGATATACAGTTTACGGGTTACACGGCCCGATTTGTGTTTGTCCGGAAGGATGATATATGGATTGCTTTCGCTCCAGGACGCGTCGCCGGGTACTTCTGTTGCATTATGTTTGATGATGGTCCATTTCAGACGTTCTGTATCACCTGCATCGAGGAAGGCCTTTTCAAGGTTGCTGGTAGGTAATCCCCACGACCAGCCCGAGTCGTCGCGTGAACCGCAAACAACGGAGATACGTTCTCCCAGGTTATAAGTCAGGTCGCTGTTGGTCTGTACCTCAAACAACGATTCTTTGCTGTTGTTGGTGGCAATGCTCCATACATCGCCGAATTCGGGCAACAGCTCATATTCGCCGGAATTGATGACCTCGGCCAGTACCTGTTCGGCTTCGCTGTATTTCTCCTGGGTGAGGTATACTTTGGCCAGATAACCCTGAGCGGCACCTTTGGTAGCACGGCCCATATCCGAGTCGGCATATTCGCTGCGGCGGGGTAGGTCGGCGATGGCTTCCGTTAGGTCTTTTTCGATCTGTGCATATACTTCTTCCGTCGTGCTGCGGGTGATGCCCTGTACTTCAGAGGGTAGTGCCATCGTCAGGACAACCGGTATGCCACCGAAGTTTCTTGCCAGGTCGAAGTAATGGAAAGCGCGAAGGAACTTCGCTTCGGCAATCATGCGTTTGCGCAGTGTCTCATCGGCGATCGGTGCATCCGGTACACGAGTAATGACTACATTGCTGCGAAGGATGCCTTTATAGCGATACTGCCAGTAGTTTTGCGTCGCATCGGTCTGGCCGTTGCCGGTGTAATGTGCCAGGTCGCGGTAATCACCGGCATCCTGGGTGGTGTTTCCCATCCACATATCGTCTGTACACATTTCCGAGGCCACAATGAACTTGCATATCTGCCACCAGTCGTCGTAGAAGAGGGTCTGGTAGCATCCGTTGACCTGTTTCAGACATTCTTCCTCATTCTGGAAATAGGTATCCAGATTCTCTTGTCCCAGTACCGGTTGTTCGAGGAAGTCGGAACAACTACTGAAGCCGGCTGCCAGAGCGGCTGCCAAAGTAAAACTTACTATTATCTTTTTCATGATCGTTTACTGATTAAAAGGTTAAATTAAGACCAACGAGGAAAGTACGCGGGTTCGGATAACCTACCCCGTCGATACCTGACTCTGTGATACCTGCGTCGCCGCTCAATCCGGCTCTTTCAGGATCCATACCCGAGTATTTCGTGATGGTGAACAAGTTCTGTGCCGATACCGATACGCGGATGCCCAGACCATCGACAAGCGATTTAGGCAGTGTGTAGCCTAACTGTAACAATTTACAACGGAAATAAGAACCGTTTTCAACGAAGAAGCTGGAAACACGTTTGTAGTTATTGTTGGCATCGTTTACCGACAGGCGGGGAACTTCGTTGCTGGTGCCTTCGCCGTTCCATGCCTTTTCGTAGGTGCCTGCAAATACGTTGGATCCGCCTACACCGGAGTACATCTCACGGGTCTTGTTGAAGATATCGTTGCCGAACGTACCGTAGAAGTTGGCCACCAGGTCGAAATCCTTATAGGAGAAATGGGTATTCAGGCCAAGCATCAAGTCGGGAAGGGCAGAACCCAGATATACTTTGTCCTTATCGTCGAGTACACCGTCGTTGTTCAGATCCTTGAAGCGGATATCACCCGGTACGGCATTCGCTTGCAGCACTTCCCCGTGTTCGCCGGTATGTGCATTCACTTCTGTCTGGTTCTGGAAGATACCGTCAGCAATGTAACCGTAGAAGCGGCTGATCTCGCCACCTTCTTCGTTGCGGATGATATAGTCACCGTTGAAACCGCCTGTCAGGATCGGACTTTCGCCTAATAACTTTACAGCCTTATTCTTGACAGAAGAGAGGTTCACACCGATTTCATAACCGAAGTCGTTCACTTTATCATTCCAGTTGACGGAAAGTTCCCAGCCGGTAGCTTTCATTTTACCGATGTTCGTCCACATCTGTCCGTTCCACATCGGATAACCGAGGATCAGCAGATTGTCTTTCTTCAATAACATATCGGTTGATTTCTTCTGGAACCAGTCGGCTGTTACGTTCAGACGTCCGTTCAGCATGCCCAGGTCGATACCTACGTTTACATCTTCCACTGTCTCCCAGCGCAGGTTGGTGTTACCGATACTGCTTACGGAAGTACCCAGTACGCGGTCGGCACTGTTACCGAATACATAGTCGCTGGCACCCACCAGGCTCAGGTAAGCGTTGCTGTCGATATTCTGGTTACCTACGCGTCCCCAGCCGGCGCGCAGCTTCATGTTGCTGAAGATATCCTGATCTTTCATAAATTGTTCACTGCTGATACGCCATGCACCGGATACAGCAGGGAAAGTAGCGTATTTGCTTCCTGTAGGGAATTTGGAAGAACCGTCCACGCGGATAGAAGCTGTCAGGTAATAACGTCCGTCATAGTTGTACATCAAACGTCCCAGGTAGGAGATCAATGTGCTGTATGCGTTGGTACCTTCCGATTTCTGGTTCATGGTACCGGCGTTTATATATTGAAGCTCTTCCAGGTTGCTTGGGGTGTTCTCACGGGAACCGAGTACCCAGTATTCAGAGAACTTTTCCATGGTATAACCTCCCATCACATTGATGCTGTGCTTGTCGAGCGTGGTCATGTAGTTGATTGTATTGGTCCAGTTCCAGTCTATCCAGTTATCGGCCTTTCTTTCTACGTAACTCTGTTCTTTCTGTTCGAGGTTATCGATGAAGAATTTGGGTTCGAATTTATCGGCAATACGAAAACGGGCGTTTACACCGAACTGCGAACGGATGGTCAGCCCTTTGATCGGCTCGATATTGATATACGGGTTCATCAGCAGGCCGTATTCGTCGCTACCGTTGTTCATACGGGCTACGTTGGCAACCGGGTTCCATACCTGGCTGTTGTGAGAGCGTGAGTAGTTGTTATATACATTATCTGTCCACTGTTCTTCCGGACGGAATACCGGAGTGGTCGGGTCCATACGCATCGCATCGTTCATCAGATTAGGAGTATCATCCCAGCGTTCCAACTTGGGAGAGAAGTCCATACCGGCTTTCACGATCTTGTTGAAACGATATTCAGTATTGAAACGAGCTGTCAGTTTATCCCAGTAACCATAATCGTAGTGTGAATTCTGGCGGAAGTAACCTACACTACCGCTGTATACGATCTTGTCGGAACCACCCTGGAAGCTCAGGTTGTAACTCTGCATGGTGGCTACTTTCTTTACTGTTTCATCCCACCAGTCGGTGCCTTCCGCATCGGTCATATTGTCTTTACCATTCCATACCGGGCTATTCCCGTCGTTGATATAACGTGCTTTGAATACTTTCTCATATTCGGAAGCACCAGCTATGTCGGGCTTTGAAAGTGTCAGGAAGCCGACTGAGGTATTGAACTGGAAAGTTGTTTTCCCTTCTTTCCCTTTCTTGGTGGTTACAAGGATGACACCGTTTGAGCCGCGGGTACCGTAGATCGCGGCAGCTGATGCGTCTTTCAGTATCTCGATATTCTCTATATCATCTTGGTTCAGGAAGTTGATATTCGTGCCGACCGGCATACCGTCTACTACATACAACGGATCGGAACCGTTTACCGTAGTGACACCACGAATAATTACACGTGGGGTGGCTCCCGGACTACCGGCACTGGTGATCTGTACACCATTGGCTTTTCCTTGTAGAGAATACATGGCGTTACCACTGGCCATCTTCTTCAGTTCATCGCCTTTGACGGTTGAAATGGAGCTGGTCAGGTCGCTTTTCTTTGCCGTACCGTAACCGATCACTACCACTTCGTCCAGCGCCTCTATATTTTCGTCGAGTACCACATTAATGACAGTCTGGTTGTTTACCTTCACCTCTTTGGTCTTATAACCGATCATGGAGAAGGTCAATGTACCATTGGCAGGAACTTCGGATAGGGAGTAGTTTCCATCCAGGTCGGTCACTGTCCCGGTCGTGGTTCCTTTTACCATGATCGTAACGCCGATCATAGGCTCCTGATCACTGGAAGAAATTACATTACCGGTTAGCTTTATCTGTTGCGCATAGAGGCTCAGAGTAAAGAACGATAATAGAATGAATAAATATCGTTTCATGTTTTTATAGTATTATATATTAGTTAATCGGATAAAATCTGGAACGTAATAAGTGCGTATCGAACTTGAACATATACTTTCCGTCTTTCTGCACTTTCACCTTACTCATGTTGTTACCATTATTCTTGGTGTTATATTCGTTCTCGCCTGAGTCGGATTCACCAGCTTCAAAACGCCAGAAGGGTTCGAGCCACCAGCCGCCGTCGTCGGTGCCTTCGTGAACGAGGTCTTTCGGGGTGATTGTGAATTCCACTTCGCTGCCGGCTTCCAGCTCGACTTCGCCGTAGAATAAATAAGGATTATCTTTGTCGCGTGTCAATACAAATCCGGATCTGGTATCCCAGCCTGGTATTCCGACCATCCCGGCTCCAACCAGACTCATCTGGAATTCTACTGTTTCCGAACCGATCGCTACTGTATAAGGAGCAGGCTCGTCGGTCGGTGTGTAACGGTTGGTTGTGTATTCGCCGGTCAGCACATTGAAGGTGATTTCATAATATCCTTTTTCTTCCAGTACGATAGGCAAAGACATTTCCGGTTCGTCGGTCAGTACGGTATTATCGTTCGGGTTGATACCGAAACAAATCGGGGAGAAGTCGGTCTTTTGCGGGACGAAACGTACTTCCGTGCCCGGTGCTTCCGAGTAGTAACGTGCGCGGTAGGTATACGGAGCAGTGCGTTCGATGAGCATCGGAATACCGAATAAGTCGCTGTTCAGCAGGTCGGCTTCCTTCACGTCACTCAGATACATCTTAGAGAAGTCGGGCATTTCGGATACGGTGATCACACTCTTTTTAACTGTCTCCTGGCTGAATTTGTCTACAGCCTTTATCTCCAGATTATAAGAAGCGATTGCGGAAGGCAGGCTGATAGCCTTGTCGTAACTCAATGCTTTGCCTTCAACCGGTAGTTTTTCGTAGAAGTCGAGTTCAGGGATACTTACCTCTACATAATCGAGTGCTTTGTCGTCTGCTGCGCTGAAACGGAGGTTCAGTTTCGTTTCTTCCTTGATCAGAACTGTCACGGTGGCCCCCGGTGCTGCAGGGAAGGTAGGTGCTGTAAAGTCACCGTCCATAGTAACCAGTACTTTCGATTCTACCGTACGGCCGCCGAGGTCGGTCACGGTAATATCGATGTTGAAGCTTTCGCCTTCCTGTGTTTTAGGTGTCTTGAAGCTGTAACTTAAATCATAGGTATAAACAGGCTCTTTGTAGATTTCCAGCAGATCGATTGTCTTTCCCAGGCTCAGCTCTGCATTAGCTAAACGGATAGAACGGATTCCGTCTTTGTCTTCTACCGTACCTTTGATAGTGAATTCACGACCGGTCTCGGTCTGAATGTGATCTGTCGTTAACGAGATAGTCGGGTTTTGCCCGTCGACATCCGGGTAACTATCGTCGTCGTTGCATCCTGTTAGAAGGAAGGATGCGATTGCGAAGCTTGCCATATATATGGCATTGGATGAAAAATACTTTTTCATAAATATTAGTATTAAAGATTATTTGTCAATGAATATTTTGATCCCTTAACACTGCAAAGATATTAGGTGTAAATTTGACAAGCTGATATAAATCGTGCAAATATGGGATACTAATCATGCAATGCCCGATTAGTGTATCTTTTATACCGATTTATTTCGTATTTTTGAATCGGTAAATAAATTAGCGATCATAGCTATGCGAAAAACACTTCTATTCTTCCTTCTGTTAATTTCCTTCTCTATTTCTGCTCAACCTTATACGGTTAAACAATTAGAGATTGAAAAGGGATTATCCAACAATTATGTCGTGAGTATTGCGCAGGATAAATTAGGTTTTCTGTGGTTTGCAACCGAAGAAGGACTGAATAAATTTGATGGTACCCGTTTCATTACTTATTACAAAGAGACGAATAATGCACAAAGTATAACCGGTAATGAATTAAACTGTCTGCTCGATGATCCGCTGGACTCTGTTATGTGGATAGGTACCCAGCGAGCCGGACTGAATGCTTACGATTATGTAAACAATCGTTTTACCTGCTATAAACATGATGAGGATGATCCCCATAGCCTGATAACGGATGACATAACCAATATTAAGGTGGCGGCTGATGGGAATTTGTGGATTGCTACCTATTGGGGAGGAATCGATTACTTCGATAAAAAGACCGGATATTTTACTCATTATAATATCGAAACCGTATCGGGCTTTAAATCTAACAGTATTTGGTCGCTTGCTGACGGCGGCGATGGGAAATTGTATGTAGGGCATGTTCGTCAGGGCTTCAGTATTCTTTCTATAAAGGATAAAACTGCAAAACATTTTATGCATGATCCGGAAGATACTCATAGTTTGCCGGGCAATGATGTGAGATGTGTCTATAAAGACATGAGTGGTAATATCTGGGTCGGAACCAATAATGGGCTGGCTTTGTTCAATCCGGAAGCGGAGAACTTTGTAACCTTCAGTGGTAAAGGGAATCCGGTTTCTCATTTTGTTTTCGACATCCGGCAAATGGATAACAATAAGCTCTGGATCGCATTCGAGTTCGGGGGCATAGCCATATTAGACCTGACACAACGTTTGTTCTTACTTCCGGAACAGGTACATTTCAATCGGATAAAAGAGGGTTATGATGAGTACGGACTCTCGAATTCGACTGTTCGCTGTGTTTTTCAGGATTCGTTTAAAAATGTATGGGCAGGAACCTGGGGAGGTGGCATTAATTTCCTGAACCATTCGGCCTCTTTATTTAATGTATACGGCTATTCGCCTATCCAGGCATCGGAAAGTAGCCTGAACAATAAAACTGTCGGAGGAGTTTGTGTCGATCGGGAAGGTAAACTATGGATTGGAACAGACGGGGGAGGTATCAACGTCTTCGATAAGGGAAAGCGTGTGGCTATCTATAATGAAGAAACAGGCGATCTGAGCGGAAACTCGATTCAGGTAGGTATGTGCGATTCGGAAGGAAATCTTTGGTTCGGGGTCTTCAATGGAGGGGTATGTTATTATGATATGAAAAGGAAGGCTTTCCGGCAGATTTTCCCTTCCGATAAAGCAAATGCGGATGTCCGCTCTATTTACGAGGACGAAGATCATACGATCTGGATTGGAACCAGTGAGGGAATCTATAAATCCAGTTTGGATGAAAAACGAATTATCGGACACTATGATATGCAGAATAATTTAATCCGTAGTATATCCAGGGATTCCCGCGGACGGTTATGGATTGGAACATATGGCGGAGGATTGAGTGTTTGTTCCGAAGATCTTAGTGTGTTGAAGCAGTTCTCTACTTTCGATCGCTTTCCATCGAATACAGTCAATGACATTTATGAGGATAGTGAAAAACGGATGTGGGTGGCAACCGGTGACGGACTGGTTTGTTTCCCTTCTCTTTCCGGATGGGAATACAACTCTTATGGACGGGAAGAAGGGCTTGAAAATACCCATATTCATTCTATAATAGAGGACAATAACGGTAATATCTGGTTGAGTACCAATAAAGGGATTAGTTGCTATCTGGATAATAAAGGGCTGTTTTATAATTATGGGCGCTGGGATAATGTACCAGTCGGTAGTTTTATGAGTGGTAGTGTCGCACGTGATAGTCTGGGGGTGATTTATTTAGGTTCTTTGAATGGTCTTTGTCTTTTTCATCCGGAAAGGGTTCTGGAAGAGCGGCGGGCTCCTGCAGCGATCATTACCGACATGAAGATATTTGGTCCGATGAAAGAGAAGGAAAACAACGATAAGATACTCTCCCTGAACCAATGCCCTGTAGTGGATCTGAATTATATGGAGAATAACTTCAGCATCACCTTTACTGTTCAAAATTATGCGCTGACAGATCAAATTGAGTATGCTTATATGCTTAAGGGGCTGGAAGATGCCTGGTATACGATCAATGAGCCTAATAATGTTACTTTTCGCAATGTCCCTCCCGGTAAATACCGTTTTCTGGTAAAAACAAGAATCCGTAACCAGGAGTGGTCGGAAGAGGTTACAGGCCTTGATATTCGCATTAATCCTCCTATGTGGCTGACCTGGTGGGCAAAGTCATTGTATTTTGTTCTGGCAGCTTTGACACTGTTTCTTATTTCGTATGCCTATAAGCGAAAGATCGATATGGAATCGCTCTATTTGCTGGAAAAGAAAAATCATGAACAAGAGCAGGAGCTTAATAATGAACGCTTACGCTTCTACACGAATATTACTCATGAACTTCGTACACCGCTTACGTTGATCCTCGGACCGCTGGAGGATTTGTTGAAACGGAACACATTATCTTCCGGTGATTCGCAAAAGATATCCGTGATTCATCAGAGTGCTATTCGATTGCTGAATCTTATCAACCAGATACTGGAATTCAGAAAGACAGAGACGCAAAACAAGAAGCTATGTGTCAGCCGGGAGAATATGGCTGCTCTGATCTATGAGATTGGACTGAAATATAAGGAATTGAACCGAAAGCCCGGTATAGAGTTTCATATCGAAGTCGAAAAAGAAGATATGACCTTGTTCTTTGATAAGGAAGTAATCATGATCGTCCTCGACAACCTGATCTCGAATGCCATAAAATATACAGATAAAGGTATTATTACCTTGAGCCTCTACAATATCAAGCGGGATGGCCTTATGCAGACTGAAATAAAAGTGTCGGATACCGGCTATGGTATCAGTGTGGATGCATTACCCCATATATTCGACCGTTATTATCAGGAAGGAAGCGAACATCAGGCTTCGGGAACGGGTATCGGGTTGGCCTTAGTAAAGAACTTGGTCTTATTGCACGAAGGAAATATCAAAGTGGAAAGTTCACTGAACGTAGGTAGTTCTTTCTATGTGAGCCTGTTGACAGACAATACATATCCTCATGTCCTTCATGCCGATTCGACTGAAAAGGAAGAAGAGATGGAAGAAGAGCTTTGTGAAGTAGTGCCCGAACCGTCCGGAACCGGGAAACGTATTTTACTGGTGGTGGAAGATAATCCGGATATTTGCGATTACATTGTCGATTCGTTCTCTGAACATTTTGATGTTAAAACAGCTGAGAACGGAGAAAAAGGTCTGGAGCAAGCATTTGGTTGTATACCGGATATCATCGTTAGTGATATCATGATGCCGGTCATGAATGGCATGGATATGTGCAAGAAACTAAAAGAAGATGTCCGTACCAGTCATATCCCTATTATCTTGTTGACTGCAAAAGACTCCTTGCAGGACAAGGAAGATGGTTATCTGATAGGAGCGGATTCATACCTGACAAAACCATTCAGTGCCACCCTGCTTCATAGTCGTATACAAAACCTGCTTGACTCACGCCGGAAACTGGCCGAACGGTTCAGTTCGACTTCCGGTATCAACGACAAGCGTGTCATTATCGAGGAATCGTTGAATAAGCTGGATAATGAATTTCTTGAGAAGGTTAGTCTGTTGGTTGAAGAAAGAATGTCGTCGGAAAAGATTGATATCGGTTATCTGGCTGATAAGTTATGTATGAGTAATTCTACTCTTTATCGTAAGATGAAAGCTTTGACCGGCCTTTCTACCAACGAGTATATTCGCAAGGTTAAGATGCAATATGCCGAACGTTTATTGCTTGAAGGAAAATATAACGTTTCTGAAGTCGCTTTTATGGTTGGTTTCAACAGCATTGTTTATTTCCGCCAGTGCTTCAAGGAAGAGTTTGACGTATTGCCTTCGGAATATCTGCGGCGAGTGAAAACGGAATAGTTCAAACTTATTGCTTTTATCCGTTAATCAATTTGCCCGGATATACGAAATAGGCGTATACCCGGGCAGTTTTTTAAGGAAAGGATAAGTAGTTATTTCAATTCAAATGCTACTTTGCTGCGGATGTCGGTTGCCGATGCACCGATCAGTGTCTCGAACTGTCCCAGTTCGGCTACCCATTCGTGCTTGCTATCGTCGAAGAAGCTCAAGGCATCGGTACCGATGGTGAAGGAGACTTGTTTCTCTTCGCCCGGTTGCAGGTAAACCTTTTGGAAACCTTTCAGTTCCTTTACGGGGCGGGGCAAGGACGATTTCTTGTCGCTGATATAGAGCTGCACGACTTCTGCTCCTTCGCGGTTGCCTGTGTTTCTGACGGTCAGGGTAAAGGTGATCGGTTCGCCCGGGGCGATCATTTTCTTGTCGGCAGTCACCTTGCCGTATTCGAAGGTGGTATAGCTCAGGCCGTGGCCGAAGCTGAAGAGCGGTTTGGCTTTCTGCTTGTCGGCCCAGCGGTAACCGACGAAGATGCCTTCGTTGTATTTCTGGTCTACTATATGGCTGCCGTCGTTTCTGGGAGTACCCGGATATTCGCCCAGTTTATGCGCACCTACATCCTGCAAAGCCACAGGAAAAGTGAACGGCAGCTTGCCGGACGGGTTTACGTCGCCTACCAATACCGAAGCAATGGCACTGCCTGCTTCCGATCCTAGATACCATGCCTGTACGATGGCCGGAACCTCTTTCACCCACGGCATGGAGATGGCATTACCGGAGATATTAACCATGATCAGGTTCTTATTAGCTTGAGCCAGAGCTTCTATTACCTGATCCTGTCCGTAAGACAAGCCCAGTCCCTTGCGGTCTGCATCCTCGCAGTCCTGGTGCGCGCTCTTGTTCAGGCCACCGATAAAGATCACATAGTCGGCTTCCCTGGCCACAGCCACGGCTTCGGCTATCAGTTCTTCCGGCGAACGGTTGTCTTCCAGGTCTTGCCCGGATTTCACCCCGTTGTATTCACCGCTCGGGTCGCCCACGTAACCACGTGCATAAACGACTTCTGCCTGGTCGCTCACCCGCTTGCGGATACCATCCAGCGGGGATAATTCGTATTTCACTTTCAGGGAAGAAGAGCCGCCGCCTACGGTCATCATCTTGATGGCATTTTCACCGATAACGGCTATTTTCTTTGCCCGGCTGAGGTCGATAGGCAGTACATTATTGTTGTTCTGCAACAAGACAATACCTTCTTCACCGATCTGGCGGGCGGCGGCGAAATGGGCTTCCGAGCAGAGTGACCCGTAAGGACGGTTTCTATCCATATTGGTGCGGTAGGCCAGACGAAGGATACGCCTTACCTTGTCGTCGAGTTCTTTCGTCCCGATTTTACCTTCCCGGATCAATTGGAGATAGGGGTTTGCCAGGTAATAATTATCGTAAGCGTTGCTTGCCCCGTTGGATAATCCGTTGGTCCAGCTTCCGAACTCCATGTCGAGCCCGTTGGTGATCGCTTCCTGCGTATTATGAACGCCACCCCAGTCGGAAACGACAACGCCGTCGAAGCCCCATTCGCCTTTCAGGATGTCATTCAGCAGATACTGGTTATGGCAGCCGTGTTGGTCTTTGTATAGGTTGTAAGAACCCATGATTGCCCAGGCTTTCCCTTCCTGAACAGCGGCTTTGAAAGCGGGTAAATAGATCTCATACAGGGCACGGTCGTCTACAATTACGTTGGTTGTGTGGCGGTTTACTTCCTGGTTATTCAATGCATAATGTTTTACACAAGCTGCCACACCATTCTGTTGAACGCCCTGTACATAGGGAACCACCATCTTTCCTGCCAGATAAGGGTCTTCGCCCATATATTCGAAGTTACGCCCGTTCAGCGGTGAGCGGTAAATGTTCACACCGGGGCCCAGCAATACCGTTTTGTTACGGTAGCGGGCTTCTTCACCGATACTCTTTCCATACAATAAAGCTATTTTCGGATTCCAGGTAGCAGCCAGGCAGGTCAGTGCCGGGAAGGCTACACAAGAGTCGTTGGTCCATCCGGCCTGTTCCCATTCATCCCATAATACTTCGGGGCGGATACCGTGAGGGCCGTCGGTCATCCAGAACTCGGGAATGCCTAAACGGGCCACTCCCGGTGAACAGAACTTGGATTGCGCATGTGTCAGCGCTACTTTCTCTTCGAGTGTCAGGCGCGACAAGGCGTCTTCCACACGTTCTTCTATCGGTTTGCTGTTATCCAGGTAAACCGGGACTTCCTGCTGCGCCTGTGCAAAAGCGGGCAACAACAGCAGGGAACAGGCTATGTACTTGATCAGTTTCATCTTATTCGTGTATTTTTAAACTTAGTGAGCGGATATATTCTTTCTGGATGATGCAGTTCGACAGGCGGCTGTTTTGGATGAACTCCATCAGGGCAGCCCTGGTTTCTTCCTGATCCGGACGGGCGTCGCGGATCTCCTGGTAAGTGGCGCGCGGGGCTTCGGAGAAGGCGACCACCCGTTCCCAGTTCTTCGGCGGTTTGATACCGGCGAATGCAGAGTCGTTGATCTTCTTATACGGCCAGAATGTCCAGCCGATATTGTTCTCTTGCATTGTATGGCAGAATGCGTTCATCCAAGTAGACGTGTTGTGTCCGATCTCTCCCATATACATCGGCAGGTTGACGCGGTCGCGGAAGTCGATGATCTCCTGAATGGCCGCTTTGGTGGCCTCGCCGCCGTAACGGTGGCAGGTGTACATGATCTTGTCGTCGAAGGTGGAGTCGGTGAAAGGACGGAAGTTACCGTTCCACTGGGCACCGCCCAACAGGATGATATGGTTGGTGTCTGCTTCGCGGATAGCGGCGGTAGCCCGTTTGTACAACGGTTCCAGCTTACCGTTCAGCTCTTCCATATTGCTGAAATAGGGGGCGATAGGCTCATTCATCAGTTCGTAACCCAGGATAACGGGTTCGTTCTTGTAGTATGCGGCGATCTTCTTCCAGACGTCGCAGAACTGCTGCTGGCTGGCTTCGCTTTCGAATAGCCAGGGGTACCCGTAGCTGTCGTCGATGTTATCGCCGGTCTGTCCGCCCGGTGCATCGTGCATATCGAGGATTAGGTATAACCCGGTCTCCCGGCACCAGTTCACAACGCTGTCTATACGGGCGAAACCGTCCTGATCGGCGGTCAGTCCCATATAATCCTCGTCGGTGAACAGTTTGTAATGGAAGGGGAGACGGATGGTGTTGGCTCCCGTTCCGGCGATGAACTGTACATCTTCACGGGTGATATAGTTGTCTTTGAATGCTTTCCAGAATTCGGCGGTGAAGTCGGGCCCTACCATTTCACAGAATAGCTGGTTGATGCGTCCCGGGGAGTTCGTCTTGCTGAAGCCGAACATATAGCCTTCCGCATTCAACCAGTTACCGAGGTTTGTCCCTTTGATAAAGAACTTCTGTCCTTTGGGAGTGATCAGGTCGGTTCCAGATATGCGGATAAAGGCTTCCGGAGGCAGGGCAGAGATTTCCGTCTCGCCCGGCCCTGTATGCTGCCGGCATCCGGTGAAGGAAACCAGCAGGAGCAGTATCGTTATATATATATTCTTTTTCATATCAGTTGTTATTTGTTGTTATTCGACGGTGAATGATGTTTGTAAACCTTCCGCACTGTTGGGGCCTACCCAAAGGTTGAACTCTCCGGGTTCGACTACTCTCTGCATGTCTATATTCCAGAATGCCAGTTCTTCGATAGGAAGGGAGAAGGAGACTGTTTTCTTTTCCCCCTGCTTTAGGGATACGCGTTGGAACCCTTTCAGTTCTTTTACCGGGCGGGTGACGGAGCCGGTTTTATCTTGTATGTATAATTGTACGACTTCCGTGCCGTCGTACTTACCGGTATTTGTCAGGTCGAAGCTGATTTCCAGCGTACCGTTCGCAGACGGTTTATCGGTAGCCAACCGCAGGTTATCGTATCCGAAAGTGGTATAGGATAATCCGTAACCGAAGGGAAACAAGGGATCGAAACCGGCATCCATATAGAAAGAGGTGCAACCTAAAGAGGTCTGGCCTGCTTCCAACGGGATATCGTCGATCAATGTCTCCTGGCGGGAAGCAGGACGGCCTGTGTTCGTATGGGCATAGTAAACGGGGATCTGTCCGACCATCTTCGGGAAGGTGACGGGTGTTTTACCACTGGGTACCGCTTTACCGAAAAGCAGGTCGGCGATGGCAGGGCCCCCCATCGTTCCCGGATGGAAAGCGTAGAGAACGGCGTCCGATTGCTTTACTTCCTGTTCGATCGTCAGCGGACGGGCTGCCATAACCACCGTCACGAGCGGTTTCCCTGTCTTTGCCAGGGCGGCTATCAGTTCGCTTTGTGCTCCCTGCAAATGGAGGTCTGCCAGCGAGTGGGCCTCGCCGGAAAGGATAGACTCTTCTCCGACACAGGCCAGTACGGCGTCGGCACGCATGGCGGCGCTGACGGCTTTGGAGATATTGGCGGTGTTCTTGTCGCGGCTGTAACCTAAAGCCGGTTCGTAGATGAATGTAACCTTATCGCCATACCTTTCTTTCAAGGCGGGTAGTAGCGTTTGGGTATGGGCTTTCTCCCCGTCGAATACCCAGGTGCCCATCTGGTCGTGGGCGGCGTCTGCCAACGGGCCTACGATGGCGATGGTGCGGATCTTATCTGTAAAGGGTAAGGTTTCCCCGTCATTCTTCAGTAAGATCACTGATTGCTCGACTGCTTCTTTGGCTTTTGCCAAATGGGTAGGAGCATATTTTACATCTTGGTCTGTATTTACATAAGGGTTGTCGAACAACCCCAGGCGGAATTTAAGGCGGAGGATGTTGCGTACCGCTTCATCGATCGCCGCTTCCGACACTTTCTTTTCTTTCACGAGTTCTTCCAGGTGGCGGATAAAGGTGCCGCTCACCATTTCCATATCGACTCCGGCGTTGACCGACTTCATGGCAGCTTCTTTTTCGTCTTTACAGAAACCGTGGGAGATCATTTCGGCTGTCGATGCCCAGTCGGTCACAACCATGCCGTCGTATTTCCATTCGTCACGCAATACATCCTTCAGGATAAAGCTGTTGCCTGTCGAAGGTACACCGTCGTTATCATTAAAAGAGGTCATAAAGGTGGCACATCCGGCTTTGGCGGCTGCTTCAAACGGAGGGAAGCAGACGTTGCGTAACTGGCGTTCGGGGATAAAGGTCGAATTATAATCGCGTCCTCCTTCTGCGGCGCCATAACCTACGAAGTGCTTGGCACAGGCTGCTATCGAAGTCGGATCATTCAGGGAGTCGCCCTGGAAACCTTTCACCATAGCCACGCCCATAACGGCGCTCAGGTACGGATCTTCGCCACAACTCTCAGCGATACGTCCCCAACGGGGATCACGTGAGATATCGATCATCGGGGCAAATGTCCAGCGGATACCATCAGCAGACGCTTCGACGGCTGCCACACGGGCGCCGTCTTCCACAATCTGCGGATTGAAGGTTGCTGCCTGTCCCAGGGGGATAGGGAAAATAGTTTTATACCCATGAATAACATCGCGCGACATTAATACAGGAATACCGAGCCGGGATTCTTCCACCGCTATTTTCTGTATCCGGTTGACAACGTCCGGATCTGTCACATTCAGTAAAGATCCGATCTCTCCTTTACGTATCTGTTCCGCTACCTCTTCCGAGCCGCCGAACGGACTGAGCTGGTTCATCTGCCCGATCTTTTCCTGTAAAGTCATTTTGCCGAGCAGTTCCTCTACCTGCCTGTCGATAGCGGCCTCCTTCCCTGATCCCGAAGGTTGGCTGCACGCCGTTAGGGAGAGTGCCAGCAGGCCTGTATAGAAGATGGTTGATTTCGATGTTTTCATGGGTATAATAGTTATTCCTGGTTATTAATACGGATTTTGTGTAATGGTACCTTTCGAAGCCTCGATTTCACTCTGCGGAATAGGAAGATACTTCTTATTCACCGTCCATTGAACGCGTTCGGGGATACCGTCTTTCACATAGCTGCCGCCTTTCTTATCCAATACTTTTCCGCCTTTGGCTTTCAGTACCTCTTCCGCTTTGTTGAAACGAACCAGGTCGAAGTAGCGTTTTCCTTCGCCTACAAATTCGCGGCGGCGTTCATTCAGGATATTATCGAGGTTGGCATCGATCGGGGCAACGCCTGCACGTTCGCGAACCTGATCCAGGTAACCTTTGGCCGTTCCTGTGTCACCGGTACGTAAGGCCAGTTCCGCTGCATTCAGCAGTGTTTCCGCATAGCGGTAGATACGCAGGTTATTGTCCCAGTTGAGGTCGGCATCACCAACGCAACCAGCATTACCGCCGATGCGTCCCAGATACTTGCGCATGAAGAGTCCGGTGTTTTGGTAGCGGCCTCCGTAGGTAACGGTTATGCCTTTGGCGGCATTGTCTGCGATATACTTATCTATATTCAGGATACCGATGTCACGGCGCTTGTCGTTTTCTTCATAAGCGTCGTATGCCTCTTTGGCAACCGCTTCGAATCCCCAGCCTCCTACGTAATCGGGGCTACCGCTCAGGCCGTCGATGCCGATCATGGCGGGAACTACGGTGCCGCCGGTGAAGTTGGCATCTCCCCAGGTTCTCTTACCGCCTTTGGAGATATAATTGATGTCGAAGATCGTTTCATTGTTCCATTCGAATTCAGCTTCCCACAGGTTCTCAAACGGTTGCAGGGAGTATTGGCCTGAAGAAATAACGCTCTTCATATATCCCAATGCTTTGGTATATTTACTTTCATCCTGCTGGTACATGACGTATTCGGCGTATAGCATGGATGCCATTGCCTGGGTCACGCGGCCGGCCCATTCTGCCGGTTGTTTCATCGGAAGCACATTGCTGTCGAGCACATCGGCCAGGTCTGCTTCTATCAGGTCGTACACTTCCTTAGCCGTTTTCTGTTCGGCGATGTAAGGGAAAGTCAGGTTTACATCGTAATAAGGAACATTACCCCACAGTTTCCACAGAACGGAATAGTACCAGGCACGCAACACACGGGCTTCGGCTATCAGTTTCTTCTTATCCGTTTCGCCCATTTCCAATGCTTCCACATCGGCGATCACCAGGTTTGAACGGTTGATACCGGAATAGCTGGTTGTCCATGCGCCGGCGATCGTCTTGATCGGGTCGGACAAGTATTGTGAGATCAGATGGAGCTCGCCCTGGTCGCTGGTGCTACCGCCACCTACATATACATCGTCGCTCATGCAATCGTACACCAGGCTTAAAGGAGCCCAACCGCTGAAATAATCGTACCATTGCAAGGGGTCGTAAGCAGCGGTCACTGCTTCCATGATACGGCTTTCCGAATTGTAATATCCGTCGATAGGTACGCTGCTGGAGGGTTCAACGGACAGGAAATCGTCTCCGCATGAGGTCGCTCCGAAGATAGCCAGAGCTGCACAGGATGTTATTATTATCTTTTTCATGTTGTCTTATCTTTTTGAATGTTAGAAATTAAGGTTTAAACCAACTGTAAACGTACGGGCTTGCGGGTAGATACCTCTGTCGATACCTGAAGAAGCATCGTAAGAGATCTCCGGATCGAAACCTTTGTAACCGGTCAGTGTCAGCAGGTTCTCAGCCGCTACATATACGCGTAGGCTGGAAATGAATGCTTTTGAAGTCAGCGTCTTAGGTAATGTATAACCTAACTGGATATTCTTCAGGCGCATATAGGAACCGTTCTTGATGTAAAGGTCTGAAACACGGTAGTTATCGTTGTTGTTGGCCCAGGTGAAACGGGGAACGGTGTTGGATGTCCCTTCGCCGTGCCAGCGATCCATCATTTCAGATGACAGGTTCACGTAGCGCAGGTCGATGCGACGGGTGGCATCGAAAATATCGTTGCCGATAGATCCTGCGATCAACATGCTGAAGTCGAAATCTTTCCAGGCAGCCTGGAAGTTAAGACCATACGTCCAGTCCGGTGTACCTTTACCGATTTTTGTGCGGTCGGTATCGCTGATCTTTCCGTCTTCATTTACATCGACGAAGATAACATCACCGGGTTCTGCATTGGGCTGAAGTTTTTCTCCCTTACTGTTTACATACGCATCGATCTGTGCCTGGTTCTGGAAGATACCGGCTGTCTTATAACCGTAGAAGAACGGGTAGACTTCACCGTTTTCCGCACGGCTGACATTTCCCAGCTGGTGAACGTTGTCCTTCATTTCGAAGCCGTCTGAGTTACCCAGGTTGATCAGTTTGTTTTTCAGGTAGCTGATATTTCCGCCCACCTTGAAGCTCCAGTCGCCTGCTCCGAACTTATACCCCAGGTCTACTTCTACACCCGAGTTTTCCATGCTACCCACGTTACCCCAGGGTTTGGATTCACCCAGATAGGAAGGTATGCTCATTTCTTTCAACATACCGTTTGTTTTCTTCTTGAAGTAATCTGCGCTCAATGTCAAGGCATTGTCGAAGAAGCCGAAGTCGAGACCTGCGTCGTACTGTTCCGATTCCTCCCATTTCAGGTCGGCATTGGGTGTACCCGACGGCTTGCTACCCATGATGATCTGCTGGTTTGTTCCGCCACCGAATACATAGTTGTTGCCGGTTGCCACGTTGGCAGTGTATCTGAAGGCTCCGATGTTCTCGTTACCGTTCTTACCCCACGACAGGCGCAGTTTGGTACTGGTCAGCCAGTCCGGGCGTTTTTCCATAAATGATTCGTTGGTGATATTCCATCCTAAAGAGACGGAAGGGAAGGTTGCCCATTTATTATTCGGCCCGAAGTTTGAAGAACCGTCGCGGCGTACGGTCATCTGCAACATATAACGTTCGTTGTAGTTGTAGCTGATACGGCCGAAATAAGAAGCCAGGGTGGAAGGGTCGAACATACCGCCGTATACATCGCGTTTACCGTCGGATGCCAGTCCGGATGTGAAATCGAGGTTGGCTTTGTCTTCCATTTCCGCAATCATATCATAAGCGCTACCGCCTATCTTACGACCGGTATATTTCTTGGCCGATTGTCCCAATACGACAGCAAACGAATGGGCACCGAATGTCTTGTCATAAGTCAGGATATTTTCAAGCTGCCAGGTGCAACCACGGTTCATTTCCGACCACACTTTCGATTTGTCGTTGTGGCTGTTCACTGCCAGGTAATAAGCCTTGCTCCATCCGTCTTTGCCCCAGAAGGCCAGGTCGGTTCCGTAAGATGTTTTGAACTTCAGGTTATCCCAAAGGGTTACTTCTGCGTAGAAGTTGGCAACGAACTTATCCGAGTTGTTTGTTTCTCCCGGCAGGGAAAGATATCCCAGCGGGTTGCTGATCTCGTTGAAGTCCTTGCTGGGGATAGTGACCAACCGGCCGCTTTTCTTGTCTCTTACCAGATCGCCGTACTGCCTGATCTCCTCGGCATATTGTTTGTACATAGCTGCTTCATCATCTGCATATACGCCGTCCAGCGGGGAGAGGAACATGGCGTTACCCAATGCGGAACCAGTCAATGAGTTAGTCTCGATGCCGGTATTCTTAATGCGGGAATAAGCGGCATTCACACCGATAACCATTTTGTTTAACCAATTGCGCTTTTTGCTTTCATCAAACAGGGTATAAGTCGTATTGGAACGCATGGTCATACGTTTGTAGTTGGAACGGTCGTAGTCGCCACCCACAATACCTTCCTGATTGTAGTAACCCAGAGACAGGAAGTAATTGATTTTTTCCGTGGCACCGCTTACGCTTACCTGATGGTTCTGTACCGGAGCGTTGTAGTTGAAAGTTTCTTTCTGCCAGTTTGTACCTGCTCCGTACTGGGCAGGATTATCATACATATTCCCTTCACCGGCATAGTTGCTGGCCTCGTTCATCAAAGTGGCATACTGTGTGCCGTTGAGGAGTTCGCGTTCTTTCCAGGGACGTTGCCATCCGAAAGAAAAATCGTAAGTCACTCTTACTTTTCCTTCTTTACCGCTTTTGGTAGTCACCAAAACAACGCCGTTGGCGGCACGTGCTCCGTAAACAGCTCCCGAAGCAGCATCTTTCAGCACTTCGATAGAAGCGATGTCACTCGGGTTCAGATAGTCAATACCGCCGTCGATAGCCATACCGTCAACAATATAAAGGGGGTCGGAATTGTTGATGGTACCGGTACCGCGTATACGGATCTTGGCCTCTGATCCCGGCTGACCATTGGTTGTCGTTACCTGTACACCTGATGCCAGACCTTTCAGCGCATTATCCACACGAACGGGGGCTGTCGTGCTTAAATCGTCGGCCGAAACCCGGGCGATAGAGGCAGTAACCACACTCTTTTTCTGGACGCCGTAACCGATAACGACTACTTCATCCAATGCCTGGTTATCCTCTTTCAGGATAATAGATAAAGGGTTATTGTTTTCCGCCTTTACAGTCTGGGCCAAATAACCTATAAAAGAGATTTCCACAATGGAGCCTTGCTCGACATCCGGAATTGAGAACATTCCATCCAGATCCGTTATCGTACCGGTGGTAGTGCCTTTTATCGCAACGTTTGCACCGGTGATCGGTTCACCCTGGGTGTCTTTTACTTGCCCGTTAACTGTAAGTTTCTGGGCAAACACTAATGTAGGAAATAACAACAGGCATAATAGAGGAATGATTCCTTTGCAAAGCCTTCTTTTTGTTAAAATGCTTTTCATAAGATAAATACATTTTTTAAAGTTAACATACTAATCGTTTTTACTTTTGTTGTACATGCAAAAGTAGTGTGTGGCTTATTGGGTTCAATAGGCTGGTAAACTGGAGAAGTAAGTCGGTTGTTTTTGTATCTTATTGTTACACAGCTGTGTAAGCTTTTTGCACCCGTGCAAAAAGTAAGTTATTATATGGGGCAAAGGAGGGTTTGAGAGCTGTTTCAGCGCTCTATTTTTCCTAAAGATTTTACAATTTCCGCAAAATTCTCTCTGGGGACAATCGCTTTACTTCGTGTTTTCAGCCGGTTGTTGTAGACAGTCTGGGCAGAGCAGTGCAGGAACTCGGCTATCTTTACACTGTCGCTGATCCCCAGCCGCACGAGCGCATAGATACGGAGTTCAGTATTCAGTAATTCCCCTTCCTTAGGTATGATTTGCTTATCCGATTGCAGCAAAGCGTTGAAATCGGAAACAAAGTCAGGATAGATATGCAGGAAGATAGCATCGAAATTGGCATAGAATTCTTTCAGTTCGTTAGAAGCCAACGAAGAGGCATCTGTCATCTTTTTTACCTCTTCCACCATACCGGCTTTGATCTTCCGGTTTATGTTTTTCCTGTATTCATCGAGCTTGCTGATATAGCTGGAACAGATATTGAATACATAACCGATATATTCTTCCTTGACATAATTTGATTCGGTCAGTTTGTTATTGGCCTCCAGCAACTGTCCGTTCAACGACTGAAGCTGATTGTTTGCTTCGGCCAGTTGCACATGTGCCAGTTCCAGTTCGTCCACATGATTATTCAACGCCTGATTGGCGACATTGAGTTTCTTTCGTGAATCTTTCAACCTCTTCATTTGTAAGGCAATAAAGAAGATAGCCGCAAACAGGACTAACGACAACATGCTGACGATAAGCAGATAACGGCGTAGATCGGCTTCCTGTTTCTTATTTCTCTGTTCGTAGGTTTTATGAATGGCATCCAGGGCAGAGGAGATACCGATCATCCGTATCCTGTTCTTGTAGAGTTGTGCACAACTCAGGCAATAATTCAGGTAAGAATATCCCCGGTCTATCTCTCCTTTCTCATAGAGTATTTTCCCTAACTCTTCTAAAGATGCAATATCATGGTTAGCAGACCTTATATCGGCCATCGATGAGAGGATCAGATAACGGAGAAATTCTTCTTCCTTGTTCTCCTCTTTATATAGCTGAGCCAGGATATAAGAATTCATGGCGTCCGGACGTGAATTGAATTTGGAAGTAGCCAGTACGTGGGACAGCTGATCTCTTACCTCTGCGGCCTGAGGCGTTCCTTTGGACTGCCATCCTCTGTACCACAAATATAAAGGATGGTCGCCGGGAATATGAAAATAGACGGAGTCGCGGTATGATTTTTCCTGTATGTTGTAGAGAGCGGTCTGGCTGGAGTTCTCTCCCGAGTATTGTCCGTAGTGTGAATACAGATACATCATCTGTCCGTAATAATCAGTCTTGGCATAGGATGACAGGTTTTCTACTTTTATCTCGTTCAGCAGATCCAGTCCCTCTTTCAGAAAGCCGGTAGCGGATGATATGAATGATTGTTCTATTTTCCATTGTGCCACCCATTGGGGATTATTCAGACGTTGGGCAATATCCAGGTTCTTATGTATATAGCTCAGGGCAGAGTCACTGTCATATACCATATATTCCTCGTAAAACAGTTTGTTCATCCAGTATTGTTCTTCCTCTGTCTGAACCTTTTTCTCCATTTTCCTCAGCTCTTCGATCCGTTTCTCTTTGGCAACAACAAATGTTTCCTTTTCTATAACCAGAGAGTCAAGACTTTGCAGCATCCTTTCTATATTGTCGGATATTATTTGTCCTGTGGCATATCCTGAAAAGATAGATAAAGCGGTAATAAATAGTATTATTCTGATATACATTGTTGTCTGATTGAAGGTTTACGGGTCAAAGATAAAAAAAGAGGACGAATTCATCCTTCTTTTTAGAATTTACTTTTTCGTTAGATTATATGTGTTTTCATTGTGTTGTTCTCTTAAATACATGACAAAGATATGATGTAGATATGTGGTGAATGAACCAAATGGAACCCAGTGGGAATATGAGGGTATTTTTATTGACTTTTTAATAATACTGTTATATCTGCAGGCTTTCACCATAATTGATTTCATAAGCGAAAACAATTGTATTTGATTTGAAAAACAGTTGTTTTTGATTACAAATACAATTGTTTTTGTGGCTGAGTTGATATGCACTACTCAATCATTTAACCCTGCTATCAGGAAGTAAATGTGTCAAGCCGGACGTTTTCTACCCAATGAGCGAAGATTTTTGTTTTGCCAGCTCCCCTTATAATTCTTTATAAAGAATATTCTTTCTATATTTAAAGAGAAAAATAAAGCCGTCAACGATGTCTAATCAAAACACCTGTTAAATATCATTTAATCAGCGAATTAAATGTACTCATCCAAAATCAAGCGCTAATATTAAAATTTGTCAACAAAACTGGTATTATGAAAGAATCGATAAATTACTTTTTCGTTAGATTGTATATATTTTTAATTGATTCGAGAATATCCAACGTTTGATCCAAATCATCTGTTGTATGCATGGCTGTTACGCTGAAACGTAACCGAGATAACTTCTCAGGGACAGCCGGATAACTAATCGGATTTACATATATACCTCGATCGAACAATACACGAGCAGCCTCTTTTACATTTTGTTCACTACGCACCATAACAGGAAATATTGCTGATTCTGTATTCCCGAAATCCAGGTGTAGTTGCTCAAGTCCTTTCTTAAAGTAATTGATGTTATCAAGTAGATTGTTTCTTAATTGCGGTTCCTTATCAACGAGCTGGATCGCTTTAATAGCGGAAGCAGCCGTTTGCGGAGTGGCAGCAGCGGAGAATATATTTTGTCTTGAATAATATCTTAATAAAGTTATGATTTCTTTTCTGGCAATTGCATATCCGCCAACACATCCAAAAGACTTGCTGAATGTTCCGGTTATCATATCTACCTTATCCAATAGGTCATAATCTTCAATAATTCCTCTTCCTGTTTTTCCTAAGACACCAATTCCATGTGCATCATCCACAATTAAGTAAGCACCAAATTCCTTACAGACCGTATATATTTTATCTAACGGAGCGATATCGCCATCTTGTGAATACACGCCGTCTATAATAACAAACTTATTTTTGAAATCTCCTGCGTTTTTTAGTACATGAGTAAGTGAATCAACATTGTTATGGAGAAATCTTTTCGTATTGGTACATAAGCAACCATCAAAAACACTGGCATGTGTGAACATATCCATTATTGCAATATCCTGTTTTCCCATTAATGAGAGTAAGGTGCTTGAATTGGCTGCATATCCCGAGGTGTATGATAGAGCGTATTCGTTTTTCATGAAACGGGCGATTTCCTGCTCTAATTGCTCATGTAAAAAATTATGTCCCCCGATTAATGTACTGGCACCGGCACCGGCTCCATACTGTTCTAGTGCTTTTATACCGGCTTTTATTACTTCCGGATGGTGTGATAGCCCCAGGTAATCATTTGATACGTAACTGATTACTTCTTTTTCTTTATTGGAGTAAGGATCTATCAATTTCATTCGTGCATTGGAACCTGTTAATGAGATAACACGGTAGGGCAAATGTTGGATTTGATGTCTATATGAAATATAATCATCTATTTGTTTGGCTCTGGTCAAAAGGTCTTCTCCCCGGTTCTCAAAGTCTTTTAATGTCATGTTGTCGAATTTGTTTTGCATAAGGTAAACTGTTTTTGGAATTATAACTATAAAAGGGAATAATTTATTTAATGGATCTTTTTACGGATCTGGCTTAGTGTTTGAGGAGTTACTCCTATATAAGAAGCTATATATTTTAAAGGAATTTGTTGAATAAAATCTTTGTTTTTAGTCATTAGCTCTTTATATATTTCTTCACATGAAAGTCCCAATAATTGTATTTCTCGGTTAATCTTTCGTACTAAAGCATCTTCTAGAACGATTCGTGCGATTTTATTTATATTCAAGGAGGTTTCATATAAATTGGCCAAGTCTTGCTTTGCTAGTTTCCAGATTATACAGTTAGTCAGAGCTTGAATATTTATGAGAGAGGGTTCTTTTTGCTTAAGAGAGAAATAGGAATTTGCAAATTCTCCGGGAAAGGAGAACCAAAAGGTAATTTCCTTATCAGGATCATTATGACTGGTAGTAGTCCAATAACGGAGAATCCCCTTTTCTATGAAGTAAAGATGATTTTCATAATCGCCGATTCTGATAGAAAATTCATTTTTCTTTATTTCTTCTCGTTTGAAGTGTTCACAGAAAAAAGATTGTTCTTCTGAGGTTAGCCGTAAACCTCTATTTAAGGAGTCGAGTGTGTTTACGGACTGTTCGATTAGTAAGGCTATATTTGTTTCCATATACTTTTTCTTTTGTTAAACGGACTGTGTGTAAAGCGTTGTGTTTTTCAATGTCTCAGCACAAAGTTAGAATAATGTCTGAATCGTCAAACAAAAAAAGAAAAATTTATGGGAATAGCTTGTATTTATTAATATAGATTCATTTTTCGAGGAGTAAAGATGAAATATTTAATCTGCTATTATTGGTATATTAGGATCATCTTTTATAAAGACGATACATTTATCATATAAAATGCTGTTTTTAAAGGCATTCTATTGCTCCGCTAGTATTGCATGCTGCTTCGGGATAGATATCTCCTTCTGCAAGTATCTTTGAAGAAATTAAAAACACTTCATTATCTTAGTATATTACTTAATAAAGATTCATCTATAGAGGGAAATTTTAACAATAACTTTGTGTTGTTTTATTAATCATTAAATTAAGTAGTTATGAGAAAGTTATTATTAAAATGGGGATTATTAGCAGTTTCTATGCTAGTAACTATGTCGTGTTCGGATAAATTAGACGAACCAATTATTAATGCAGGTTTGAGTGGAGAAGACACTTCTTTAAATGTAGAATTTGTCGATCAAAATTTGGCACTCGAATCTTACAAGAGCTTGATCTCATCGTTCGAAAATAGCAAGACGAAATCAGTGAATGGTGATTTTCCGGATTATTATGGAGGGTGCTATATTGATGATAATGCAAACTTAGTAGTCTATGTAACAAATGATTCGTTGAAAACAAAGTCTTCTTTGCCTATTTCAAATGATGCTAATGTAATTATTAAATCGTGTGATTATTCATTTAATGAATTGCATGCAGTAAAAAAAACAATCAGTGATTTCTTGAATGCTGATGTAAATAATTTAATAGCAGACAATATTGTTTATGTTAGTCTAAGGGATATAGATAATAGAATTGCTGTTGGTTTACTGGATAACAGTACAAACCAAATAGACGAATTTAAAAGATCCATTGTTAATTCTCCAGTTATAACTTTTGAGAAAACAGAAAAGAAAATAATTCCGTATTACCTAACAAACGGATATCCGGGTAGTGGGCTTGTTTCACCAGTAGGAACACAGACCTTAGGATTTCGTGCATCAAGATATGGGAGAACGGGTTATGTAACTACTGCACATGGAGTTCAATATAATGATAATGTATCTGTCAATGGCTATATTTTGGGAAAATGTACCGAAAGACAATATTCGGGATCTGTTGATGCTGCATTTTGTGAAGAAGATCCAAACCAATATGTAACTTACTCTAATCGGATTAATGGATCCAGTCTTAATCTATCCTCTTCTATTAGAAATGTAACAGCTGGAATGCTTATTTCAAAAAGTGGTAATGCAACAGGAGTGACTTCAGGTTCTGTAATCTCTACTTCAACTGATGCCACTTTTTCTATAGGAACATCATCAGTTAAATTAACAGATGTTGTAGAAACAACAGTAGATGCTGATAGAGGTGATAGTGGTGCTCCTGCTTTTTATAATTCAGGTTGGCAAGGTGATTTAGTAGGTATTGTTGCTGGAGGAGGATATTATACATATTTAGTGAAAGCATCCAATATAGCTTCAGCTTTAGGTTGTCAGATATATTAAATTCTAAGCCAAGTAAATCATTTGTTTACTTGGCTTTTATATCTTTGCATATATGAAAGCTATTTATATAATAATCTCAATTACCTTCTTTTTATACGGGTGTGTACAAAAAAAGAAGGAGCGGATAATTTCTGATGATAAAGCGGTAATAATGCCTGTTTCAATTCTTTCGGATACAACAGTGTATGAATTGATAATAATTCCTGATACATTCTCTGTTTTATCTAATGCTATACCTATTGTTCTTATAAATCACTCGGATGAAGATGCTTATTATGGTAGTGGTGATATTGCTCGTGAATATTATAACGATAGTATTGGGAGATGGGAAAACGCGAAAACTCCACCTAGGTTTGTCCCAGTCCATATGCTATGGAAGCTACCTGCGAAAAGTAAAGTTAAAGCAAAATTTTCTATATTTGACAATCGACCAGGTAAATATAGAATAAGTTATACCTTTACAAAGCCGCGTTGTCTTAAAGCAGAAGGCGAATATTATCTTTCAACTTTGTCTGATTTAATTGTGCTGAATGATGATTTACAAGATTTGGCTAAAGAAGATTTTGGTTCGCAGGAGAATATTACAACTCGCGAAGGAAATGAACAAGAAAATATTATGATTGAGTTTGAGAATAGAAAAGCATGGGAAGAAGCGTATAAAATACGAACTTCCATTACAGATTCTGATTTTCTCATAACCAAACGACCGATGTCTGATGATGCGATAGCTCCTATTAACTATCATACTGGCTTTGTGGAAGATCGCGCATATAATCAGGTTATTTATGTTCTTGCATTAGAACGAGCTAAAAAACATCTAACTTTACAAAATGATAAACTGGTTTTAAAAATTAAATCAGGTAGCGAAATTAATATAGCAGAAGACCTTTTTCAGTTTATTGTAATGGTAGTTGATTCCTGGGATGAATTTATAAAAGATGGTTTATTTAGAATAGTGAAAACAAATGATGGTAGTTATGATGTTGAACCAGTTCCTAAAATAGAAATAATTCCTCTTGAAGACTAATATTGATCATTCCTTTCTCGTTTAAAATGATCATATAAAAGGATTGTCTTCTGTGGTATGTAAGGCGCGTATTTTCAAAGTTCAGCACAAAGCTTGAATAATGTCCGAATCGTCAAACAAAAAAGGAAAAATTTATGGGAATATCTTGTATAGATTCATTTTGAAGGAAGTAATGGTGGAATATTAATATGCTATTATTATAGGATCATTGGGATCATCTTTTATGAACACAATACATTTATCATCTAAAATAGTGCTTTTAAAGGTATTTATAATGGTATCATTGCATTCTTTCAGTCTTACAGATATGTGGTTGTCTTTATAATTCAGCATATGATTTACAATCTTGATACTATCTATAATAGAACTATCCTTTTCAAAACCTGTGCAGTTGCAAAGAAATATATAGTCAATGTAGTGAAAACATGTTTCATACTTTGTATATATGTGAGTGATAATAATATGTAGTGAGATTTCTTTCACTATCTTTCTAAATTACCTGAATATCTCTACATATTTTTTTAAGATATAGATCCGGCCACGTTTACCTCCTGTAATCTCTTTTAGAACATCAAGTTTTTCCAGTTCTTCAATAAGTTTGTAAGATGGTGCCTGACTTATACCTGTTATAGATGAAACCTGAGCTGCATCTATAATCGGTTTTTTGTACAGTTCGGTTATTACTTTTAAAGCGTTGGCAGATCTTCTTTAGACATGAGTGCTTCTTCCATATTTGTTTGAGTACCTTCTATCTTAGAAGATTGAGTTGCCTCTTTCATTATATGCATGCTGATGAAAAGATCGATATTAGGTATATGCTTTGAGTACATGTCCAGTCTGCCAAGCATTCTGTCAGCTTTGCTTAACAATGTTACTATTTCCATGTTTTCAATTACCCAGGGGTGATTAATTAAGTTCGGCTGAAAACTTTTGTAGTAACCTTGATTTATGTAAGTGCCTGATTTAAAGTTTTTCATGGTGATATTGGAGGGATAAACCAATTTTAGAATTTAACATTTAATTAAAATAATCAGATTTGTTATTTTAGTTTTTCGTACAAAAGTAAAATAAGCAGAGCGATATTCCAATATAATCGCCAAATTTAAAATAGGACAGAACTCGTAAGAGATATGTTCTTATTTTAAATTTGGCGTAGATGTTATTTAGTCTTATGGCTCCATCACCACCTCGATACTATTCCCCTGACCAAGTAGCTTTTTGGTAAAAGCCTGTATTTTAGCCGGAGTAATACTATTCAGCGTTTCGACATACTTTGTTGCACCGTCAAATCCTTTGTAGTAATAATTATCCAGTGTATTCAGCCAGTAACTGTTTTCCTGTAGGTTTTCTGCATGACGTTTCAGGATATTGTCCTGCGTCTTTTTGAAATCTTCGGGGCGTGGGCCGATATCGGAGATACGTTTCAGCTCGTTACGGACAATTGTGTTCATCTGTTCCCGTTTATCCGGATCGGTATCGAAGTAAGCCTGCAGGAATGTTTGTCCCTCGGGGAAAGTGGAGATACGTGCAGATGTTTGTACACCATATGTTCCACCTTCTTCTTCGCGTACCTTTTCCATATAAACAAGGTCAAGCACCTGCTTCAACATGGTTGCCGTAAGGATGTTTTCCAGGTTGTAATCCATCTGTCCGGAATAGAAGTTTACGACAGAAGCTTTCGGGGTTTCCATCTGGCGTTTGAAACGGTTTACGTATTCGCCTTTACGGATGGGCGGGACTTCTTTTACATTTCCTTTTTCAATTTTACCGTTGGCCGGTAAGGTTGCCAGATATTGTTCTACCAGCGGACGAATGCTATCGGTATCGATATTTCCTACGAAAGTGAATACGAAGCCGGAAGCATCACCGAAACGCTCTTTATACATTTCCATGATACGCGGGTAACTGATGTTTTTGAAATCAGCCGGCTCGATACGCATGGCGCGCGGATTGTTATTGTAAATAGCCTTGGTCAGCGAGTCGCTGAAAGCTACCATCGGGTTCAGTTCCACGTTTTTTAGCTGGGCGATCATACGGTTCTCGAACGATGCGTATGCTTCTTCGTCCATTCGTGGAGCGGTGAAATAGAGGTAGATCAGTTCGAACAACGTTTTCAGGTCGGAAGGTGTGGAAGAACCGTTCATATTTTCACTATCCATTCCCAGTGATGGAGAACAGGACACTTTCTTTCCGGCCAGGAGTTTGTTCAGGTCGGTTGACGAGAAGTTACCTAGACCACCCAGATCGATGACTTCGTTGAATATTTTCAGGTTGTCGATGTCCTTATTGCCGAACAGCGTGCTTCCGCCCGGGCTGGTTGCCGTCATAACGATTTCATCTTTTTTGAAGTCGGTATGTTTCAATACCACTTTGATACCGTTGCTTAAAGTCAATACAGTTGCGCCGAACAGCGGATCTTCTTTACTCTCCGTGATCTTGCCGGGAGCAGGCAGTTCAGAGATCAGCGGCTCGTTGGAAAGAGTTTCCTTATAGGGTTCAACTGGGATACGTTGCGCTTTCATAAAGTCGCGAAGCAATTCCTCGTCAGTAGGATAGGAGATACCCTCTTTTTCAGGCCCGGTCAAGCTGATAACGATATTCTTTTCGCCGATCATATCCTGAATATATTTGTTTACCTGCTCTACCGGAACCGCCTGGGCGATCTGTCCGATCAGTGCATATTCGGTTTCGATTCCTGGGATATATCCGCCTTCTGTGAAATGGCGCACATACTCATTGGTAAAGGCACTGTTACGTTGTTTATCGCGGTCGTTATAAATAGACTCGTACTGTTTCAGCACATTGATGCGGGCACGGTCGTATTCCGAAGGTGTGAAGCCGAAACGTTTTACCCGCTCCGTCTCTGTCACCAATGCATTCATCGCTGAATCCACTTCGTTTTCCTTCACCAGTGCGGCAACCGACCAGGCACCTTTCGTCTTCGAGATCATATAATCGCCGTCTGAAGCCTGGGCTGCAACGAACGGGGGATTGGCTTTCTGTACCATTTCGTTGAAACGTTCGTTCATCATTGTGGCGGCTACGCTTTGGATATAATCTTTTACCACGCCGGCAATCGTTCCGTACATATCCTGCGGCATCTTCTCATGTTTGTAGAAGATGGATAAGATAGTGTTTGAGGCTTCCTTATCTGTTGCGATGGAGATCAACGGCATATCGTTGTCCGCTACTTCAAACATTTTGCGCGGAGCCGGGTTTACCGGAGCCGGAATATCAGCAAATATTTTCTTTACGGCGGCTTCTACCCGGTCGACATTAATATCTCCTACAATAATGATGGCCTGCAGATCCGGACGGTACCATTTATGATAATAATCGCGTAGTTCATCCGGTTTGAAGTTGTTGATTACATCGATCGTTCCGATCGGCATCCGGTGGGCATAACGGCTGTCCGGATACATTTTCGGTAATTGCTGTTCCCAGAGCCGGGCTTGTGCATCCTGTCGTGTACGCCATTCCTCGCGGATCACGCCGCGTTCCTTTTCAATCGCAGAGTCGGCCAGCGTAATGAAGTTCGACCAGTCGTGCAGGATCAGCAGGCAGGAATCGACTACGCTTTCGCGGGTTACCGGTGCATTCATGATCATATATACCGTTTCATCGAAACTGGTATAAGCATTAAAGTTTTCACCGCCACGCATACCTACACTTTCGGTAAATTCATCCATCCCTTTATCGGGGAAGTTTTTCGATCCGTTAAAGGCCATGTGTTCCAGAAAGTGAGCCAGTCCGCGCTGGTTTTCTTCTTCCAGCATGGAACCTACGTTTTGTGCGATATAGAAGTCCGCCCGTTCTTTCGGCAGTTCGTTGTGACGGATATAATACGTTAATCCGTTGGGTAACTTACCATAACGAACCTGCGGATCGATAGGCAGTGGTTGCAGTTCCTGCTGTTGTGCTGCCAGCTGAAAGAGGCTGAAGAAGCTTAACAGGAGGAAAATAAAAGATCGTTTTTGTCTCATTTGTATATTAATTAGCTTATTCATTATTTATCGGTAATATATACATAACATGCGTGCCGCCTCCTATTTTGGATAGAACATTTTTTTCTACGAATAGTTTCAGGTCGGCGGCTGCGCAATAACGCGAACAGTCGTTTAGTCCGGCATAATCAGGTGTTGTAATCCGTTTGTTTCGTTCCAGAAAATCCAACATCCGTTTTTTGCGTTCATCGAACGTTAATTTTTTAGGTGTTTTGATATGTTCCAGTTCTGCATTCCTTAGTTCTTCTTTTAGCTTTTCCGAGCAACGAAAGTTTACGTTGTCTACCATTACCATCATTTTCTTTCCGTCGGCGGATGGCTGTGTACGTAGTGAAGGCGAGAAATGTCCCAGTTCTTCCAGTTCCACATGTTGCCCGCTTTTTAGTGAAAGGCCGATCGCCCATACAAACGAATCGAGTACAGCCTTTACATCAGCCGAAGAGATCGTCGACCGTGAGCAAATCATTTTGCATAGATAATCCATTTTTACCGTGCTGTCGCACAATGCCCGTGCATGGCTTAGCTTCGGGCCTTTTCTGCCTTTCGGTTGTGGCGTTTCGTGGACTTTGAATCTGATTCCCATTTTTATTTTTGTTTTATACTGGTGTTCCTGAAAAAACAAGGCGATGCTTTCCTCTTTTCTTTCCGACGGAATTGCCTGCTGACAATTGTCGGCAAGCCAGTCGATAATTATGTGCAAGCCTGCCGATAATTGTGCGCAAGCTTACCGATGGTTATCGGTAGGAAAAAAGGATGAGAACAAATATACGACACAATAGCAGGATTTGTACTCTGGGTAGGGATAATTATGGAATTCTTTAATAAGAATCACAATTAGTTGTGATTTATGTTGTTCTGTTCCAATAGCTTTCACGATTACTGAAATTGGTGTGCTAAGTTGTTCGGTTAGCTTGTTCGGTGCTTGTTCGGTCGATATGCTTTATTGCTGTATCTTTTAGATAATCGGATGTTTGTAAACCATCTACAGCTTGTAAGCCGATAGCTGTTTTCCAAGCTGAAGCCTTTTCTTTTTTGTCAGGTTCAGTGCCGCGGGTGTATGATTCAAAATCTATATTCATATACAAAAATATCCCTCTTATACTAACAGTTAACGAAGTTACAGAAATTTTCTATTTAGGTGATGAATATTCAAATGAAATTGAAGTAAGTTTCAAAAAACATGTTTTGAACTCATATAATTATTTGTTTGTGGCTGTATCGAAAAAATGATTATTAATAGTTTTGGATTGAATTGTTTCATTATCTTTGAGGCTATAACAATTATGCCGTGCAGCGATGAGGTACCTATCTTATATAGTATTCTGTTTGTTCTCTTTCGCGATGTGTACTGAACAGCCAAAAGAGTTATTGCCGGAACTGTCTTATGCAGAGTCGCTTATGCAACGTTGTCCGAACCGTGCCCTGGCAGTATTGGATTCAATGGAAGTTCCCTCTCTGTCAGATGAATTTCAATATGCGACATGGTGTTTGTTAATTACTCAGGCTCGTGATAAAAACTTTGTGAAGCATACTTCCGACTCCTTAATTAATATTGCGTTGAATTATTTTGAAAAACAGGATGATCCGGTGAGAAAAGCAACTGCGTTATATTATGAAGGGCGCGTTAACCAGGATTTACTTAATGCAGAGGAAGCAACGAATTATTATTTACGGGCGAGAGATGTGGCGAAGAATACGACAGATTATAAGTTGTTGTATTTGATAAATACTCATTTGGGTACTTTGTATGCTTATCGTGGTCTGACCGATTTGGCTTTGGAGGCTTACGGAAATGCGCATAATTATTCAATTCAACTAAAGGATAGTGCGCTTATCTCAAATTCTTATTCCTATTTAGGACGTATTTTTACTCTCGGTGATGATCTGTCAAAGGGATTGGACTATTATAAAAAAGCGATTGAGATTGCAGAGCAATCGAGGAGTTTAAAATCCTTAACATTAGCTTATGGAGAAATATCGACAGTGTATCAAGCTCTATCAATGCTTGATTCTTCTATATACTATCTTAAAAAATCAATGAAGCTAAAAGAAAAACATAATAGATCTGCTTTATCACAAACCTATTTAGGAATCGGAGAAACCTATTATTATATGAGACAATCAGACTCTGCTTATTTCTATTTAGAAAAAGCACTGAATACTACTAATCCCTATACAAAACAAGAAGCAATACAAGCCTTATACTATTTATGTAGAGACTTAGGAAAACATGAAGATGCAATTAAGTATAATGAGCAATATTGGATTTATAAAGATTCCATAGATAATATAAATCGTAGCCTTAATATTGCAGAAATTCAAGCGAAGTATAATCAGGAAAAATTGCAGAATAGAAATAATCAATTAGAATTAGAGAAAAGTCGAAAAGGAGCTTGGATATGGTGTATTTTAGCAATCTCATTGTTTATAATTGCTATTGTAATATTTGTTTATCGTCAAAAATTAATTGAGAAGATTGATGCTATTAAGAGGATAAACGATAAATTGAATTCACACATAGCTACCATTCAAAACAATAAGAGTCTAATCAGTCAAAATCAGAATCAGATAGAATCGCTGTCTTTGCAATTGGAGAAGAAACTCGGTTTACAGGCAGATTTGAATGAAAAGATGTCAAAGATTGAAGAACTTCGTCAACATAATTTTTCATTACAGGCTCAGAATGGACAGTTGGAAATAAATATAGAAAAATATAAAGCAAACCTGCAGGAATATGGAAAGAAATTGGAGGCTTATGGACAGACCGTTTGTGAAAATACGACTTTGCACGATCGTGAAAAATACCTTTGTGATCAATTGATTAAGCAAATAGCGATACTCAATAAGTTGAAATACGATCCGAAATATATCGATGAGTCCCAATGGCCAGAAGTCTTTGATTCAATGAATATCGTTTATCCGAATCTGATTGACCGTTTGAGAAAAGACTTTTCATTATCGGATAATGATCTGTGGATTTGTTGTCTAATAAAATTGCAATTGAATAATTCTGTTATAGCCGCATTAACTGCTATTTCCTCCTCTTCTGTTACCAAACGCAAGCAACGTTTGAAAGAACGAATCAACCTGCATTTAGATATTCCATTAGGAGGTGAAACTTCTATTGATGCTTACCTTTTGAAATACTGAGAAAATCGCTGTCCACATTCGCCTTTATTATTTTTCTTTATAATGCTTATTTTTAAGGTGTTGCTTGTTTTTTTCTGTCCACCCTGCTGTCCATTAGTTTTGAGATGTATTTATGTATAAACTGCATATTTTTGCAAAGTGAGATTAACAAATAATATTATGAAAAGTCAAAGAACCCTTTGGTGGGTAATATGTGTATGTGTGGTTTTTAGTGGTCTACTGTTACAAAGAGTATCTGCAACAGAAAGAAGCAGTATCCCGTTATGCGGTAAATGGGAAGAAGTCGATCGTTCCATTTCTTCTTCAATCCCAATCTCTGCTTTTGTTAATGATGGTGTCTTATCCATTCATAGTAGTACTCAACGATCCGATATAACAATATGTATATCAAAAGACGGTGTGGTCTTTTATGAAGAAATGATTCCGGCATCGAAAACTAATTGTGTTACAATTGATTTGAGTGAATTTGAGCCTGGAACTTATACCGTTGGATTGAAAAATCAATGGGAAGATTCTTTACTTGGAAGTTTTCAAATAAAGAATAGTTAAATAAAAGGATAATCTTGAAGTTTGAAAAAACTTATTTATATACAATTATATTAAAATTATAAAAATGAAAGCTAATTTATTGTTTATTTTTGTTTGTCTTATATGTGTTTTGTCATCTTGCAGTAAAGATGGTGATCTAGAAAAATTAGAAGATGAAATTGTAACATTGTCTGGAACGTTTAAATTGTCTGATTTACCTCGCACTATTAATTTTAATGGTACTGAAATTACATTTGAATTGATGGATACAGTCTCTCGGGTTCAAACGAAAGCTGCATCTGATTGGAGAGGTCCATTTTACGTTTCATCTGAACCCTTTGAAGCATATACAAAACAAAAAATAGTTCTGAATTCTAGTTCAGGATTAGCTACTGGAGTTTATGTGTGTGATGTTTGGCTAACTATGGGAAAGATTGTTTTACCCGTATCTGCATATGCGGGTAAGATTGGGATGCCTAATCCTGCAGGGTATAGTGATTATTCTCATCAAGAAAAAGGCGTTAATTGGTCGATCAGTACAACGAATAAAGGAATACAAATTAATTGGAGTTTTAATACATTAGTTGTGAAAAGTGATATGGCAGGAAGACGTTATCATAAAGTTCTTCCCATTGATGGTGCAATGGTTAAAGTTCCATATTATTATATGGCCGATTAAGTCAAAGAACAATAAAATACGGGGCTGTATCAGTGAATATTCTGATTTAGTCCCTGTTTTAATAAATATTCTATGATAAAATTATATATATTTTTTTGTATATTGTTTTTCACTTGTTTTCCCTTAAAGTCTCAAACAATAAAAATGGATAATGGTCTTGCAATATCTTCTTTCTCTTCAAAAGAACTAAAGATGTTAAATACAGCTATTAAATCGTATTCATTTATGTTTGGAATTGATTACATAAATTCTAATATTATTGGTTTATCATCGCAAATTGGATACTTATGTAAAGGAGGTAAAGAAACTATGGGATATCCTGTTATATCAGCTAGTGACTTTGTTGAAAAAGTGGATTATATTCATTTTAATACTACTGTAAGATTGAAATATATGAAATTTTTTTATTGTATATATATAGGAGTAGGTCCTAAAATTGATATTTTATTAGATGATAATTATTTGAAAAGTTCGATATACAATGATTATAAACTTAGTACGATATCTGCAGGCCTTAAATATGAAGTGGGTTTTGAACAATATTTAAATAATAGAATTAGTGTTGGTCTTAATTTCTCTTATATTCAAAATATAGGGAAAGTAGGTGGGACAGTTTACAATAAACTTTTAAATGATACATATCTATTATCATTCTCATTAGGTTATAGATTGAAAAATCATTAGAAGTAGTATAGTTAAGTTTGTGAAATTCTACTTTTATACTGATTGATATTTGGATTATCTGATAAAATGAATAATTTTCAATTTGATTTTTTGAATTTGACTGTTTTTTGTAACTTTTTGTGGATATCGGATTAATGCAGTCCTTATTGTGGGTATAACTAGCGGATATCCTTATTGCCAATGAAACAGATTTTGTAAATATAAGCGACTTTAGAAATGTTTGTTGGACTTGAGATGATTTAATATGCTGGCTATTATGTTATCAGTCGGTAAGGTGAAATATATCTAATTGAAGTGAAAGTGAGTAGTTTTGGCTTCATGTAAATTATGTATAAATTTATAGAACCAAAAGTATGTAATTATTGTACTATAGTGTTAAGTGTGAAATAATGAGATGGCAGATATCATCTTGATGATTATGCCTTCTTTTTCAAATCTGTCACTTTGATTAAGGGTTACAATAGTACCTTGTTTTAAGCCGTTATATTCACGGTCAAAATTTTCATTGGTGATAGTCAAACAGACTTGTATGGCTTCTATTACAGTGTTTTTCTCAATTACTATGAAATCGCATTCGCCACGGTCTTTGTAATAGAAAATGTGTTTGTATTTTCTGCGCAGATGTAAAAAACGAGGTTTTCTAGGCGCCTGTCCATATTGTTGCTGGTTGATATGGAGTTTTCATTGTAGAGCTCCATATCTGTTACATTCACTTTTGGGGGGCGTGCTTGTCTCTTTAGTAAATGGCTGAACATGGGGGATGAAATCCAGTAGATAAGCGTCTTTCAGGGATGAAAAAGTATTCCAGAAAGGTTGCCGACGATCTGATATCGAATATCTTTGGCCATTTATTTGCGGAAACAAGATTTCCAATATTGGTTATATAATTAGGTTATCAAACACAACTTATGCATAGTGATATTTCTGGTCGTTTATAAGTTATAATTATAAAATGCTATATATGTTCCGTTTATCAAGTATAACTTATAAAATTATGAAGATAATAGGGCGGCCTGTTTATAGCAAACGAATAAAACCTTTTACTGATAAAGGCATTATTAAAGTGCTCACTGGCCAACGCCGAGTGGGTAAATGAACATGTACTACGCAGTCTACAGGCGGAAGAAAGTGTATATACAGGTGACTCACCTGATTCCGGATGAGAAAACCCGGGAATGTGAGTTTGGGAACCTGATGGCTATCCAGGATAATTATCCGAAATATGTAGTTAGTCTGGATGAGTTTAACAGAGGAAGCAACGTTGAAGGTATTATGTATCTTCATCTTTCGGATTTCCTGAAAAAGGAGATCTTGTAAGTACAGCGTTAAATAATAGGAAGTGTTAAAAAATCGGGTCTATTCCTATGATTTATTCTATATAATAGTACCTGAATTAGTACATGCCGAATCTTTTATGTTAAGTCATTCGGACATCATTAAACATACAATAAAGAGGCAGCAGGCACCATTCTGATGATTATGCCGTCTTTTTCAAATGTGTCACTCTGGTTAAGGGTTACAATAGTGCCTTGTTTTAAGCCGAGATTTTGTACGGCTTCCAATAAGCCGTTATATTCACGGTCGAAGTTTTCATTGGTGATAGTCAAACAGACTTGTATGGCTTCTTTTACAGTGTTTTTCTCAATAGCGATAAAATCGCACTCGCCACGGTCTTTGTAATAGAAAATGTGTTTGTATCTTCTGCGCAGATGTAAGAAAACGAGGTTTTCCAGACGCCTGCCCATATTGTCACTGGTTGATAGGGCGTTTTCAGTGTAGAGCCCCATATCTGTCACATACACTTTTTTGGGGTTACGTGCTTGTATCTTCAGTGAATGGCTGAACATGGGGATGAAATCCAGTAGATAAGCGTCTTTCAGGAATGAGAAGTATTCCAGAAAAGTTGCCGGCGATTTTATATCGAACATCCCGGACAATTTATTTGCGGAAACAAGATTTCCAATATTAGTTATCAGGTATGCAGTGAGTTGACGCAGTGAATTAACATCCCGAACAGAATGTCTGATTGCTATATCACGCATTAGTATATCATCCACTAAAGCATTCAGTACATACGAAACGTCACTTTTCACATACTCGGGAATTCCTCCTGTTTTCAGATAATCGATCACTGCATTTTCGTCATTGTTCAATTTTTTGAAACGAATAAACTCGGAGTAGGAAAACGGAAACAGTTCCATTGATAAATGTCTGCCTGTAAGGTGTGTGCCTAACTCTACACTAAGCATAGAGGCATTAGAACCGGTAATAAAAACTTTATAACCTTCACGTAATAATTGGTTAATAAACTTTTCCCAGTTTTCTATGACCTGCACTTCATCGAAGAATAATACCCGTATTTCTCTACGTTCAATTTCTTTGTGCAGACGGGTAAAGTCGGCTGTTTCAAAACCGGAAAGACGTATATCGTCAAAATTAAGATATATGGCATTCTGATAATCCCGGCGAAGTAATTGTAACAATAATGTACTTTTCCCGCAACGCCGTATTCCGGTTATGATGGTCGCGAATGAATTCACTATTGGTATCTGAGACAAGGCATCGCGGCTAAAGCCGGAATCTTGTTTCAAAAACACTTCCCGTTGTGAGTCTATCACCAGGCTTATTTCTTCTTGTCTTATCATAGCCGTACTTTTATCAAAGATAATCTTCTGTTACAAAGATAAGATATCTTTCGATAATAATGAAAGATATCTTTCATTTTGAATGAAAGAATATGCAGTGGCGTAGATGTTTCGTTGTTAAGTTATGATTGATAAAATGATATAACTGAATTTCTTTTTATTGAAAGATGTAGTCAGTCTGGAAGAGTTCAACAGAGGGAGCGATGTTGGAGGTATTGTAAAGTAGACAAATCAAAAGTTACACCGGAAACATAATTTTAATACTGTGATATTTTCGATTGCGGAAGAATATTCTTACATTTGAAGAAATATTTTCGAGTATGGAAGAAAATTTTGCATTGCTGAGTAAATATAATTTTTGGAATGGGAATGTTCCTGAATTAGGTTTTATACGGGTTGGTTATACAGATAAGATTTTTGATTACACAGGAAATAGGCTGATCAAAGTTCTTGTAGGACAGCGTCGTGTAGGGAAAAGCTATCTGCTTCGGCAAATTGCTTATCGGTTAATTCAAAGTGGAATAAATCCTCGGAATATATTTTATATCAATAAAGAATTTACTGATTTTGACTATGTACAGGATTATCATGATTTGGAAACTTTGTTGAAACAGTATAAAGAAGCTTTGAATCCTGATGGGAAAGTTTGGTTGTTCATAGATGAAATACAAAATATATCTGGCTGGGAGCATTTTGTAAACTCTTATTCTCAGAACTTTATAGATAGTTATGAAATCTTTATCAGTGGTTCGAACTCGAAAATGTTATCGGGAGAATTGGCTACCCTTTTATCCGGCCGATATGTGAATTTTGAAATATTTCCATTTAGCTTTCAAGAATATGCAGGCATAACCGGTAAAAGTGAGAGCAGACAAAGTTATATTGAATATATGGAAAGCGGGGCTTTGCCGGAGTTATTTATTTTACCCAATAATGAAACCAAGCGTAATTATATCGCGGCAATAAAAGATACTGTCTTATTAAGGGATATTATTCAACGAAACAGTATAAAAGATCCGAAGTTGCTGGAAGATATTTTTATTTATCTTATAAATAATGCCTCCAACCTGGTTTCGATCACTAATATTCTGAACTTCTTTAAAAGCAATAAAAGGAAAACTACTTATGATACAATATCTAACTATATCGGTTATATTGAGAATACTTTTTTGATTCATAAGGCTGAACGCTATGATATAAAAGGGAAAGATACTGTATCGGGTAATTGTAAGTATTATATTAACGATCTTGCTTTTAAGAATTATCTTTATTCTGGTTTTGCCTATGGAATTGGTTATAAACTGGAAAATCTTATTTATTTACAATTGCGACGTTCCGGATATAATGTGTATGTGGGCGCGATGCGGGATAAAGAGGTCGATTTTGTGGCCAGTAAAGGTGATCGTATTATTTATTTGCAAAGTACGTATCTGCTTTCGGACGAACAAACTGTTCGTCGCGAATATGCTTCTTTGGAAGCGATTCAGGATAACTATGAAAAGTATGTTGTGTCTCTTGATGATTTCTCTTTTCCTTCCAATAAAGGGATACAGCATATTCAGGCTTGGAAGCTGACGGAAATTATCTGATTAACTTATAATGACACACGACAAACGAATGAAAAGCGCTTTTTACCTTATACTCTGTCTGTTAACTTTTGTGATGTGTAATAAACGCTCTGAAGTGTTGCCGCCTGAGTTAGTACATGCCGAATCTTTAATGTTGAGCCATCCGGATAGTGCTCTGGCTATTCTTGATTCAATGAAGATACCGTCTCCTGAAGATGAATTACAGTATGCTACCTGGTGTTTGCTTACCACACAGGCCCGAGATAAAAATTACCTGAAACATACGTCGGATTCTTTAATAAATAGAGCTCTCGAATATTTTGAGAAGCAGGATGATCCGCTCAGGAAGGCAACAGCATTATATTATGAAGGACGTGTGAACTACGATATGAATAGGGCAGAGGAAGCTGCAACATTCTATTTACGTGCACGGGATGTAGCAAAGAATACAACGGATTATAATTTGCTCTGCTTGATAAACTCCCATCTGGGAACATTGTATCTTCATAGAGACTTATGTACTCAAACAACTGAAGCTTATAAGCTTGCTCATGATTACTCCCTGTTATTGGGAGACAGTGCAACTATATCATACTCTTTTTCATATTTGGGGCGTGCTTCTATAATCTGTGGCGATATGGATAAAGCTGTGGGCTATTATAAGGAAGCTATAGATATTGCCGAAAAATGTCGAAGTCAAAGAGCTTTAACTTCGGCTTGTGCAGAAATAGCAATGGCATATACCAGAATGGGGGAACTGGATTCGTCTTTGTATTATCAGGTAAAATCATTAGGTATAGATGAAAGATCTGGTTCCCTTGATTTTTCACAGATACGTTTAGGTATAGGAGAGACATATCGCTTGATGGGGCAGTTTGATTCGGCGTATTACTATTTAGAAAGTGCGTTGAATACGACGAATGTATATGTTAAAAAAAATGCAAGCCAGGAATTATACTATTTGTATCGGGATTTCGGAAAATATAAAGAAGCGATAGTGCATAATGATTTATATCGAATGTATATGGATTCGGTAGAGAATATTAATCGTAGTATGAAAGTGGCTGAAATACAGGCAAAATATGACCGGCAAAAGCTTTTAAATGAAAATAATCAATTGTTGATTCAGAAAAGTCATTTTATAAAAAGTGCTTTGTCCATTCTGATCTTATTGCTTATACTAATTGGTTCATTGATATTTGTCTACCAACGTAAATTATTGCGTAAAGAGCGTGATATTCAGAAAACGAAAAAGCAGTTACAGTTTCATTTAGTTCATTTGCGTGAAAATGAATCTGTTATCAGAAAGAATGAAGGTTTGATCAAATCATTATCTTTGCAAATAGAAGAAAATACGGAACTGCAGGAGTCTTTGCAGGATAGAATTTTTGAAATTGAATGTATTCGCCAAAAGAATGAATCACTACTTGGTCAAAATAAGCTTTTACAGGAGAATATAGAAAACTACATTTATAAGTTACAGGAAAAAGGAATTGAGATAGAGACTTATGAATGTTTGGCAGTTCAAAATACAGTTTTGCATGACCGTGAAAAGTTCCTTTGTAATGAATTGGTAAAACGAATGGAAGTATTAAATAACCTGGCAGTATCTCCTCGTTATATAACAGATGATAAATGGACTGAAATCTTCGATTTAGTAAATATGGTCTATGAGGATTTAACTTATCGTCTGCAGAAAGATTTCCCCACATTAACGGATAGTGATCTCCGGATTTGTTGTCTGATTAAATTGCATCTGGGCAACCCCATTATAGCGACATTAACAGGAATTTCCTCTTCTTCCGTAACTAAACGGAAACAGCGTTTAAAAGAACGTATCAGCCAACATTTGGTTACTCCCCTGGATAGGGAAACTTCAGTCGACGCTTTTCTTTGGGAATACTGAAAAATGATTTGTCCGTATTTTATGGATATAATAGATGGTAATTGCTTTATTAATAGTATTTTATAATTTGTGGATGTCCACATTGATTCTATCCTTGTTTGTTGCAAAACACATATCTTTGTTATGTATTAATCATCTCAAATAATTAAAATCATGGTAAAGGGTAAAAAAATGTTTACATGGATTGTATGTGTATTTTTTGTACTTATTTTCAGTGGATTAATAGTACAGGATTTGTCTGCAAAGACAATGTCCGCAGTTACATTTGGCGGTTGGTGGACAGAAGGGCATCGTTCTGCTTCCGGAGTTGTTCCTATTTCTGCTGTTATTAATGGCGATATCTTATCCATTCAAAGTAGCAGCCAACGTTCCAATATAGTTGTGCGTATATCGAAAGATGGGGTCGTTCTTTACGAGATGAAGGTTTCGGCTTCAGAAGCAGAATATACTATGATTGATTTAGGCGGTTTAGATGCAGATACGTATGTTCTGGATTTGACAAACCAATGGGGAGATCACCTATATGGAATATTTGAAAAAGAAGGAAGTAATAGTCTATAGGTAATAAGATGTTTGCAAAGTGTTTTGAGAGTGTGTGAAACTGACTAACTATTTTGTTAGTGGAAAAATCAAGTGAATAGAGTTTATATTTCATATATAGGCTCTATTTTTTTATTTCTATTGATCCTTTTTATTTGATTTACCCTGCATTTTAATGGCTTTTTATAAATCATTTTTTTGCTATAATTGAATGTTTATTACTTTAACTTTTATACGACTTATTTTTAACCAAAAAGAGGATTTACTTTTTAAACAAAACTTTTATAGCTTCTGTTCTATATACAAATCGAAATAAATATACTTCCTCTGTCCTTTCCTTGTGCTAAAATGACTCTGGTCGGTATTTTAGGTGTTAAGTTAATCACAAGATAAATTTGTTTTATTATGGGAAGAATTGTGTATTTTCTTCATGCCATTGGTATGCTTTTTTTATTATCGTCTTGTATAAAAGAAGATATGGATGATTGTGTAATAACGCACACTGTAAAAGTGTATGTAAAGGATAAGAATTATTCAAATATAGAGAGTGTTTTCCAACTGGTAAAGAAAGATGAAAAATTGCCTTATCGTGCATTTATTAGTACGGTTCATTATCAGTTACGTGATATAAAAACCGGACAGATTGTTGAAGAAAAGTCAGATAATGCATTAAGTGGCAGTGACCAGTTCTATACAATTCAGTTCAATAATTTGCCTCAGGGTGATTATAATCTTACTGTGTGGGGGAATATACAATCGGATACGGCAACCGGTATTTTACATAATAATGGTAATGAGTTGACAGATACTTATGTTGCCAATAAAAATATCACTTTTACTTCCGAGCCTTTTTCCGACCTGTTAATGCTGGAGAGAGCTAAAGGTGATTTGCTTCTGCTTTGTTCGAATTTTCCGTCTGAGATAACACTGGTAGAAGAAAAAGTGACTTCATTATATGATACGGTAGATCCTTATTTGAAATATACGGGGAATACGACTGTTCACAAAACGGGGCCTGTTAAACCTCTTATTGAGACTGTGCTGGCACCTTCTGTGGCGGGGGGAAGTTCGAAGTTACACCTTCGTTTCTTTTCCGGCACTTCCGGGAATGCATCTAAAGAACTTGTTGTTCCGGAAATACCTCTTATAATGAATCGAAATCAGGTAACAGCTGTGGAGGTTAACTATAATAAGATCACCGACGTATTGGAGATATGGACGTATGTCGATGGTGAGTGGACTATGATCCATCATTTGGATATCTTAAACACCAAATAATATATTTTTTTCTAGTTATTTACTTTAATAATTTCGGCTTATGAAAAGTGTTGTTTTTTTATCAGTAATTTCTTTACTGATGTTTGCCTCATGTTCAAATGAAGACAACGTAGATCCTGTAGAGAGTGAAAACGGTTCAGTTACTTTTGAACTGTCAGCAGTGAATGAAATAGAGAGTGGCTCGGTGACACGTGCTCCGGTTTATAGCCAGGAGGCTACCCAGCATGTAACCCAGGTGGATGTGTATGCTTTTAAAAAGAGTGGTTCAGATTATCTTTTTGAGAAATCGTACAATATTGCAGGCTGGACGGACGGTACGACTTTCAAACGTTTTTCCGTTCCGGAAGAGAACAAACTGGCAATGGGAGATTATAAGTTCCTGGCGGTTGGAGTCGGAGCGGATAATCAGTTTGCGATAACATCACCTACTGCTTCCACGACTAAGTTTGAAGATATGGTGGCTACTATTGCTACGACAGGGAATGAAACGGAGATTTTTGCCGGTTCTACCCCTTATACGATCATCGCCCAGGGTAGCCGTGTCGGTATCCAGATGACCCGTAAAATAGCCGGTGTTCTGGGGTATTTTAAAAATGTTCCGACAACGGTGGACGGGACAACCGTAAAATATTTGCGGCTTTCCGTATCTTCCAGCAACCGGGTGACAAACCTTTCTACCGGTGCCGGATCGACAACCGGAACAGCTCCGTACAATATTATCAATATTGATCTTTCCACGCAAGGTACGGCAAACGATGTTTATACCGGGAATACGGTTGGAGCTGGTGTTGTCAAAGTTGCGAATTCACAACTTAGCGGTAACTATCTGGTTCCTGTAAATGGCATTACAATGACTTTAGGTTTGTATGATGCTACTGGAACGGCTCTCAGGACATGGGCGGTTTCTTCTCCCGGAACCGGTACGAATTTCAATATTCTGGCAAACCATTTCTACACACTGGGAAGAAAAGTGGTTTCCGGCAGTATCGTAGGAAATCCGGATGATCCGAATGACGATGATAATCCGATCGACTTGCTGACAGATCAGACGATCACTATCACTATTTCTCCGAACTGGATTGCTATTCACGATTTAGTTTTGCAGACTCCTTAAACTGAATGTCGTATGAATATTATGCGTCGGACAACAGATGTTTATTTTTGGGCCGCTCTCCTGGCTTCCTTATGGCTGGGAGGGTGTTCTACGGATGATATTCCTCTCGATCAGGAAGTCGGAACGGTTTCTGTTCCTTTGTCGATCATGGAAGAAGGGAGCAATCTCACCCGTGCGTTGGGAGATGCTACCCCTTCCGTGAATAGGGTATTGATCCTGCCGTTTAAAAAGGCGAATGAATCCCTGGCGAATGATCCGGCCAATTTTGTACCGGATTATACAGCCACCAAACAGATCGATATAAATGCATTCCCTTTGAATACGGCTATGCTCCGGATGACTGCCGGCTCGACATACCAGTTAATGGTGATCGGTTATAACCGGAATGATTATGACTTCGCTAATCCGGCCGCTTCCGGCAGACGTTTCGACCTGGGAATATCCGGTCGGCCGTCGACGCTGGCAGATGTGAATTTGAAGTTGATTAATGCTACGGATGTTCCCGAACTGTTTTCCTGTATGGGTAATGGATATAATGGAACTGTTTCGGTTGGAGGATTATTTAAGCCTGAGCAGGTAAATAATATAAAAGGGACGTTAAACAGGATTTCCAGCGGTTTAACGCTGAATATTACCAATATTCCCGCTTATGTGAGCTCTATCCGTTTGAGAGCCGAACAGCTGGTTACGGCAGTGAAAGCCGCTGATGGTACTCCTGTGCAATGGCAGGTTGTCGGTGACACCGGGGTAAGGACGCTGGGGTTATTAGCTCCCGCATCCGGTAAAGTTACATTCAACATGTTTATGTTGCCTACTTTGGATGCACGTAAAACGCTTTTATATCTGGATGTTATTTATGCGGGTATTACGGAGCAGTACAGGGTGAAGATTGCTGATGTCGCCAATGTTGTCTCCGGCAATCGAATAATATTCTCACCGAACCATTGGGTACGGATTGATGGTGATTACAACAAAATCAACTTGGGTTTTACCTTATCCAATAATATTAATCTGGATGATAATGCCTGGGATGGTATTCAAAACTATTAAAAGAGTAACGAAGATGAAGACATTTATTCTTGTTTGGGTTGGTTTGCTTCCGCTCTTGCTTTTTGCTGCCTGTGAGAAGGAAGAATTGGTGCCCGTTGAAACAGAAAAGCCGGCAGAGGCTCCTGATGACGGAGGCTCCGGTGTTGTCCCGGAGGGATATTTTGTAGTGACATTCTCACCGGAGAGCGGTATGACCCGGACTCCTGTGAGTGGCCTGGACGGGCGGGTTCGTCATCTTCGTTATCTTGTTTATAATGAATCGGGTACGTTTGTAAAGGAAAAAGTGGTATTACCTCTGACTTCCGGAACAATTACCTGGCCATTGCCTGCTATAAGAGATACTTTGCCTAAGGGAGTCTATACGGCTGTTTTTCTGGCAAACACGGATAAGAATCTGTTCCCCTATCCGGTTACCGGAGGAGGACAAGGAGTGGCAGATGTTTTGCTTAATTATAAAGAACAGATCTCGGATGCGCGTATCGTATTGCCAAACGGCCCTTTTTCCGATACGTCGGAATATTATGAGGCGAAGGTTAGTTTCTCGCCTGCTGCACCGAATCCGAATATTGTGTTACAACGAATCATCGGAATGTTCAAGGTTCATCGTAATTTTGTGGATGCACAAACAGCCTTGAATCAACTTGTTAATAATATCGTGACACAGATACAGTATAAGAATTATATACAAACTACGGTAGGAGGAACCGCTCCCGGCTCATTGCGATATTTATTGAAACAGATCCCGGCTCTTGCGCTTCTTGATGCTACGGTAAATGCTGTAGCTGATGCTTTGCTGATTCCTGTAACAAATGCTCTTTACGACATTTTGTTGCAACAGTTGGTAAATCAAATAGGGCTGGCTTTAACCGGAAATGCTAATCAGCAGGGGGCACTTAGCGGAATCGGTGTTTTATTGAATCCCTGGGTGGGAGATTCAGCCCGTACGGCTGTTGTCAGTATAAATAATTTCCCCAAGTCGGTGGATCTGAGCAATAATGTGACTGCCTATTATACTGGTGTAAACCGCTTCAGATTCAATTTTACCGGAGGAAGTGTTTACAGTGAAAAAGATATCCTTATCCGTGGTTTTCATGGTAGTTTTGATGTTCGCCGTATCAGTGCCATACGTGACGGGCTTATATCCGGTTTTCTGATTGAAAATACGATCGACGGGCCTCTTTTGCTGAATGGTGCTTTTATCGATATTACAGATCCGGTAACGGCTAACGTGGCGACGAATATGCGTTATAAAGCCGATTATTCTTTTGTCGACTTAGGGCTTAAATCATATACCCAGCAAACCGATGGAAACCATTCGCTTACGCTGAGTGTAAAACTTGGGAATATTGCGAATATTGATGGTATACTGGGAGGAATACCTTTGCTGAGTGCTATATTGAGTACAGTTCTGACTCCTATAAAAAATATTACAGTTTCCGTTCCTGTTAATCTACCCTTGCTGGGTGTGAATAACCTGCAATTGTCGGGTAGCTGGAGTGCGGTGACATCTTATTGATTTATCCATCTTTGACTTTCATCTTTTCCGGGAAAAGAGCTTGTGGGGAATGAGGAGGCTTATAACTTTAAGTTAAAGTGTTACTTAGCTTTGTATACTTGAGCAAAAAAGCTACTTTTGCACGAGAATATAAAGGAATATATGGTGAAGGATGTATTATACAACCCCAATGCTAACTTAACCCTGAATGAAGTACGGGCTTTGTTGTTTCAACAGAGAATACTTACATTATCCACAGAGGCTTTGGCAAAGGTGGATCATAGCTATACTTTTTTGAAAGATTTTTCAGCGGATAAGATCATTTATGGGATTAATACAGGTTTTGGCCCGATGGCCCAGTACCGCATAGAGGATGATTCCCTGAAACAGTTACAATACAATATTATACGCAGTCATTCGACCGGGGCGGGTGCTCCGTTGTCTCCTTTGTATGTCAAGGCGGCGATGATTGCACGACTGATGACCTTTTTACAGGGGTATTCGGGTGTACATGTAGAACTGGTCGAATTGCTGGTTGAGTTTATCAACCGGGATATTTGCCCTTATATTCCCGAACACGGCAGTGTGGGAGCCAGTGGCGATCTTGTGCAGCTGGCACATATGGCGTTGGCCCTGATCGGTGAAGGCGAGGTTTTCTATAAAGGCAAACGCCGTGATACGGCAGAGGTCATGAAGGAAACCGGATTGAAACCTTTTACCATGAAGATACGTGAAGGCCTGTCCGTGACGAACGGAACGTCGGTCATGACCGGAATCGGTATGGTCAACCTGATCTATGCCAAACAGTTGCTTACCTGGTCGGTAATAGCTTCCGTGATGATGAACGAGATTGCGTCTTCATATGACGACTTTATGTCGCCTGCCCTGAACGGCGTTAAACGGCATGAAGGGCAGCAGACGATTGCCCGTGCCATGCGTGAATGGGTGGCGGGAAGTTCTTCTGTCCGTAAACGTGAGAATGAATTATACTGCCGCCATACGGAAAAGATATTTGAACATAAGGTGCAGCCTTATTATTCGCTACGCTGTGTCCCCCAGATACTGGGCCCCGTATTCGATGAGATGGTCAATGCGGAAAAGGTACTGGTCAATGAGCTGAACTCTGCCTGTGATAACCCGATCGTCGACCCGGAAACGGAAAATGTATATCATGGAGGTAACTTCCATGGCGATTATATCTCTTTCGAGATGGACAAGCTGAAAATAGCTGTTACCAAATTGACCATGCTGACCGAGCGCCAGCTGAATTATCTGTTCCACGACCGTATCAATGGCATTCTGCCGCCGTTTGTCAATCTGGGTGTATTGGGCTTGAACTACGGATTGCAGGCTTCCCAGTTTACGGCAACTTCCACAACGGCAGAGAGTCAGACCCTGTCGAATCCGATGTATGTGCACAGCATTCCGAATAATAACGATAACCAGGATATTGTCAGTATGGGGACAAATTCCGCCCTGTTGGCTAAAACAGTTATAGAGAACGGTTTCCAGGTGATGGCGATCCATTTTATGGCAATCGTACAGGCAGTGGATTACCTGAAGATACAGGATCGGTTGTCTCCCCGTACAAAGGATATTTATAACGAAATACGTTCTTTCTTCCCGGTGTTTACCGAAGATACTCCGAAATACAAGGAGATCGAAACGATGATCGAGTGGTTGAAGAACAAGAATTTAGAACCGATTGTATGAAATACGCATTAGTAACAGGCGGAAGCCGCGGCATAGGGCGTGCCGTCAGTGTCAGGCTGGCGGAAATGGGATATACCCTATTAATAAACTACCAAAGTAACGATACGGAGGCAGAACATACCCTGCAACTTGTCCGCGAAAAAGGATCGGACGGCGAACTGCTGAAATTTGACGTAACGGATGCCGCAGCAGTGACTGCTGCCCTTAACGGATGGGCTTCCGTCCATCCGGATGCCTATATCGAAGTGCTGATCAATAACGCAGGCATTCGCAAAGATAACCTCTTGCTCTGGATGACCGGAGAGGAGTGGCACCGTGTGCTCGATATCAGCCTGTCGGGTTTCTTTAACGTTACACAGCCTTTATTGAAAGACATGCTGGTAAAACGTTTCGGACGGATTGTCAATATCGTTTCCCTGTCAGGGATAAAGGGGATGCCGGGACAGACCAATTATTCGGCGGCTAAAGGTGGTATTATTGCGGCAACCAAAGCGCTGGCGCAGGAAGTTGCCAAGAAGAAGGTCACGGTAAATGCTGTTGCTCCCGGTTTTATCCGTACGGATATGACCGGCGATCTGGATGAAGCGGAGCTGAAAAAACTGGTGCCTGCAGGCCGTTTCGGTGAACCGGAAGAGGTGGCTGACCTGGTGGCTTTTCTTGTTTCGCCTGCCGCCTCGTATATTACCGGCGAAGTGATTTCAATAAACGGAGGATTATATACCTGATAATAAAGATATATGAATAGAGTTGTTATTACAGGAATGGGTATTTACTCCTGCATCGGAAAGAACCTGGAGGAGGTAAAGACTTCATTATATAAAGGGAAATCGGGTATCGGTATCGATCCGGTTCGCAAAGAATTCGGATACCGCTCGGCATTAACGGGACTATTGGATAAACCGAACCTGAAAGGCGTACTGGATCGCCGTCAGCGTATCGGTCTTCCCGAACAGGGCGAATATGCTTATCTGGCAACGGCCGAAGCTTTTGCACAGGCGGGGATAGACGAAGAGTATCTGCTGAACCACGAAGTCGGTATCCTTTACGGAAACGACAGCAGTACGGCTCCTGTGATCAATGCGGTGGATATCATCCGTGAGAAAAGAAATACGGCACTGGTCGGTTCCGGCTCTATTTTTCAGAGTATGAACTCGACGGTGACGATGAACCTGTCGGTTATTTTCAAGCTGCGGGGTGTCAACTTTACGATTTCCGGTGCGTGTGCCAGCGGTTCTCATGCCATTGGGATGGGATATTTCCTGATCCGTTCGGGTATGCAGGATTGTATCGTATGCGGAGGAGCGCAGGAAGTGAATATGTATTCGGTCGGCAGTTTCGATGGGCTGGCGGCTTTCTCTGTCAGGGAGGACGAGCCCGGAAAGGCATCACGCCCGTTTGACAAACACCGTGACGGACTGGTTCCCAGTGGGGGAGGGGCGACCGTTATCATTGAAAGTTACGAGTCGGCCAAGCGGCGGGGGGCGAATATCCTGGCGGAAGTGGTAGGCTATGGCTTTTCTTCCAACGGCGAACATATTTCCGTCCCGAACGTAGACGGGCCGCGCCGCTCACTCGAAATGGCATTGAAAGATTCGGGATT